>Ga0160446_100014_pt1 | contig 270286 bp, 230 predicted proteins | sample HID1973I_E1MG_FD_108200 | JGI IMG/M metagenome (GOLD analysis project Ga0160446, IMG submission 108200) | Enriched mosquito-associated microbial communities from UW Madison campus, WI, USA - HID1973I_E1 MG | ecosystem: Host-associated > Arthropoda: Insects > Digestive system > Unclassified ...
ATAGAACAAATCTTCGCGGAAGCGACCGTGCGCGACCGCCTCTTCCAGGTCGATATGCGTGGCGGCGACGACGCGCACGTCGATGCGGATCGAGTGGTGGCTGCCGACGCGCTCCAGCGTGCCTTCCTGCAGCACGCGCAGCAGGTTGGTCTGCGCGTCCAGCGGCAGGTCGCCGATTTCGTCGAGGAAGATCGTGCCGCCGTCGGCGGCTTCGAACAGGCCGATCCGTCGTGCCGATGCACCGGTGAACGCGCCCTTCTCATGGCCGAACAACTCGGCCTGGACCAGGCTGGCGGGCAAGGCGCCGCAGTTGACCGCGATGAACGGCCGCCCGCGGCGCGAGGACATCTCGTGCAACGCGCGCGCGGCCAGCTCCTTGCCCGTGCCGGTTTCGCCGGTGACCAGCACCGGCAGGTCGACCGGCGCGAACTTGTGCAGGCTCGCATGCACGGCGAGCATCGCCGCGCTGGAACCGACCAGGCAATCGGTTCCGTTGCCGCCGCCGCCGATCGGCAGGTCGCCATCGACGATCTTGGCCAGGCGCTGCAGCTGGGCCAGGTCCAGCGGTTGGCGCAGGTGCAGCAGGCAACCGGCGAGCAGGATGTCGGTATCGCCGATCACGACCAGCGGAAGATCCGAATGCGGCGCCAGCAGCGCCTGCATCGCGTCGGCCCACGCGTCGTCGGCGTTGCGCAGGTCCAGCAATGCAGCGACGCGGTCGCCGCCGCGCAAACCGATGCGCGCGCCTTTCGGATCCTCGATCACGCGCAGGTCCCAGCCTGCGGCTGCAAGAAGGTCGCGCTCCTGGGGAGTCGGATGACCCAGCCAGATCATGCAACGTGCTCGGATTTCTGGAACCGCCGCCATAGTTCCTTGCTCCTGGTGTCGCCCGGCTGCGCGGGACGCATTCGGGACGGGCGTCCCCTTGGACGACCGTCGTCGCAGCCTGCCATCGTTCCGTGACAGTGGGCTAATAGAAAAATGAAGGACGACCGGTGCTACCGGTCATGTGCCGTGGGCGCTGCATGTTCAGCGCCGCCCGCCTGCTGCCGCGTCGCGGCAGCACCGATAACAGGACCGGTCTGGATAGGTCGGACGATGTAGGCGTGACATGGTGTTCCCCCGGAGCTTGCATCCAGCCGCGATGGATGAATTGGCGGCTGTATCCGGAAAAACGCCGACAGGCAGGCAGACAGGACAAACCCGCGCCCAACCCCTTCAGGATGATGAGGAATTCAGGGAGATGAAGACGGATAAGCGATCAGCAGGACCAGGTCTTCCTCGCCTACCTGCTCGATCGCATGGGTGCTGCCGGGGCGGGTGAGCATGGCGTCGCCGGCGGCTACCTCGTGGACCTTGCCATCGAGCACGTAGCGGCCGCGACCGGACAGCACGTAGTAGATCTCGTCCTTGTGGTGCTGGTGCAGGCCGATGCCTGCGCCCTTGTGCAGCACGCGCTTGCGCATCACGAACGCCAGCCCTGGCGCATCGGCGAACAGCGGATAGGCGGTGGTCGTCCCCGGCCCGCCATGCGGACCGGGCTGCTGGCGGGCGAAGTCGCGTTCGTGCACCACCGACGAAGGATTCTTTTGCGCGGCCTGGTCATCGCGCGCGCTGGCCGGCGCGCCGCAGTCGGTGTCGCGCACCACGTGCGCGGCCAGGGCCGGATCCAGCTTCTTCCAGTCGCGCACCACCAGGCAGGCGACCATCGTCGCGCCGGCCGCGCTGAAGTGGGTGTCGTCGCGAACGCCGCGCTCGGGTACGTGCTCGAAGTAGGCCTTCGAAGGTTCATCGCCGAGCGCGCGCAACCAGTCGGTGCTGCTCGCGTTGAGGTCGATCAACGCGACCTGCTCGCGCGCGGCCAGCTCGCGCACCGCCTGCGTGTAGCGCGCGTGCGTGTCCAGCAGCGAGCCGAAGTCCCATACGCGCCTCGACACCGGCGTCAGCAGGATCGGCGTGGCGCCATGTTCGCGGGCGAGCGCGACATAGCGCATCAGCCATTGCGGATACGCCTGGTCGGGTTCGTTGTAGCGGCGCGGGTCTTCGTACTTGGCGTCGTTGTGGCCGAACTGGATCAGCAGCACGTCGCCCTTGCGCAACTCGCGCGCCACCGGTTCCAGGCGGCCCTCGTCGATGAAGCTGCGCGAACTGCGCCCGCCCATCGCATGGTTGCGCACCTGGAAGTACGCCGGGTCCAGGAAGCCCTGCAGCTGCTGGCCCCAGCCGTTGCGCGGCGCGCGTTCGGGGCCGTACTCGGCAGCGGTGGAATCGCCGGCGATGAACACCCGTCGCGGCTCGGCCCGCGCATCACCTGCGCTTGCGAGCGTGACGAAGCCGGCGAAGAGCAGGGCGATCGACAGCAGGCGCTTGAGCATGGTGGTCACTCGCTGAAAAAAAACGCCCCGCTGCGGCTGGGCCGGGCGGGGCGGAGATCGGTACTGGCTCCGGTGCGCGGATGCGGAGAGAGTGCATCCGGCGGCACGACGGATGCGCATCCGCGCACCGGAGCGCGTCCCGACGTGGAGTTCAGCGCGCCAGCCAGCCGCCGTCGACCGGAATCACGGCGCCGTTGACGTAGTCGGACGCGGCGCTGGACAGGAACACCGCGGTGCCGCCCAGGTCGGCCGGTTCGCCCCAGCGCGAGGCCGGGATGCGATCGAGGATCGACTTGTTGCGGTCCTCGTCGGCGCGCAGCTGCGCGGTGTTGTCGGTGGCCATGTAGCCGGGCGCGATCGCGTTGATGTTCAGGCCCTTGGCCGCCCACTCGTTGGCCAGCAGGCGGGTGATGCCGGCGATGCCGCTCTTGGACGCGGTGTACGACGGCACGCGGATGCCGCCCTGGAAGGAGAGCATCGAGGCGATGTTGATGATCTTGCCGTGGCCCTGGGCGATGAAGTGCTTGCCGGCGGCCTGCGACATGAAGAACGCGGACTTGATGTTGACGTTCATCACGTCGTCCCAGTCCTTCTCGGAGAACTCGACCGCATCGGCGCGACGGATCAGGCCGGCGTTGTTGACCAGGATGTCCAGGCCGCCAAGGCCGGCGACGGTCTCGGCGACGATGCGCTCGACCGGCTCGATGCTGATCAGGTTGGCTTCGATGTTGAGGAAGCGGCGACCCAGTGCCTTGACCTTCTCGCCGGTCTCTTCGGCCGGAACGATGCCGGCGGCGGCGATGTCGGCGCCCGCGGCGGCCAGCGCCAGCGCGATGCCCTGGCCCAGGCCGGTGTTGGCGCCGGTGACCAGCGCGACCTTGCCTTCAAGGCTGAACGGATTGCTTGCCATGAACGTTCCTCGGTTTGTAGAGCGGGGCTCGCCCCGCTGGACAGGCTTGGAAAGCCGGGCACTGGAACGTCCCGGCGCGTTTTGATGGAGCAAGCGGGGGGACGCCCCGCTCTAAGTTGAGCGCGCCGCGCGGTGGTCGCGCGGCGCGTTGGAGCATTACTTCAGCTGGCAGATGTCCAGCACGTTCATGTCGGTGTAGTCCAGATTCTCGCCGCCCATCGCCCAGATGAAGGCGTAGTTGCTGGTGCCCGAACCCATGTGGATCGACCACGGCGGCGAGACCACCGCTTCGTCGTTCTGCATGACGATGTGGCGCTGCTGGTCCGGCTGGCCCATGAAGTGGTAGACGCGATCGTTGGCGCCCAGGTCGAAGTAGAAATAGACCTCGCTGCGGCGGTCGTGCAGGTGCGGCGGCATGGTGTTCCAGACGCTGCCCGGCTTGAGCACGGTCAGGCCCAGCAGCAGCTGCGAGGACTGGCAGGTGGCCGGCACGATGAACTGGTAGATGGTGCGCTCGTTGCTGGTCTCCAGCGCGCCACGCTCCAGCGCCACCGCGTCCTTGATCGACAGCTGCTTGGTCTCGAAGCGCGCGTGCGCCGGGGTCGAGGTCAGGTAGAACTTGGCCGGGTTGGCGGCGTCGGCCGAGGCGAAGCTCACGTCCTCGCTGCCCATCGCCACGTACAGGCCGTCCTTCGGACCGAGCGTGTAGGCGGTGCCGTCCACGGTGACCGTGCCGGTGCCATTGCCGACGTTGATCACGCCCAGCTCGCGACGCTCCAGGAACGGCTTGCCCGCGGCCGAGGCCGGCTCGGTCTGCCTGGGCAGCGACACCGACTTGCCCACCGGCGCGGCGCCACCGATCACGAAGCGCTCGTAGTGCGTGTAGTTCAGCCGCACTTCGTCGGCGGCGAACAGCTCGCCGATCTGGTACAGGTCGCGCAGCTGGTCGTTGCTGGCGCCCTGCATGACGCCGGGATGGGTCGCGTAGTAGGTCTTCTGGTACATCGGGTCGGGCTCCTCGAGGCGGTGCGCCAGCGACGCGGGGGGCGGCTCTGGCCTTTAAGTGGGGCAATTCTAGCGAAGGACGGTAACCGGTGTCATTCCGCGGTGCGGCAAAAGGCGCGGGGGTCGCCCGGGCCGTGGGTCAGGTCAGGCGGGGGGCTGGCAGGAGTCGCGGACGATCAGGTGCGGGCGCACGCTGGCTACCGGCAACGGGCCGTTGTCGGTGCGGATCAGCATGGTCGCCGCGATCCGGCCGGTATCGCGGGTCTGGCGGCGAACCGAGGTCAGGGACGGCCACAGGCGCGCGGCCAGCGGGCTGTCGTCGTAGCCGATCACCGACAGGTCGCGCGGAATGCTGATCCCGGCGCGCATGGCGACCTTGTAGACGCCGGCGGCCATCTCGTCGTTGCCGCAGAAGATCGCGGTCGGACGCTGCTTGCCGGCCAGCAGCTTCTCGGCGGCGGCCACGCCGGACTCGAAGGTGTAGCTGGCCTCGATGATCCGCGACTTGGGCACCACGATGCCGCGCTTGGCCAGGGTGTCGACGAAGCCTTCGGTGCGCTCGATCGCCGAGCGGTAGGCCAGCGGACCGGTGATCAGGGCGATGTCGCGATGGCCCAGGGTCAGCAGGTAATCGGCCGCTTCGGCCGCACCGTCGCGGTCGTGGGTGACGATCATGCGACCGTCGTGATCCTCGAAACCGACCGGCACGATGCGGGTGTAGCGGCAGCTCATTTCCGCCAGCATGTCGGCCAGGTTCTGGTCTTCGGACGCGCGCGGAACCAGCATCACCCCGTGCAGCTTCTGCTGCTGGACGAAGCGGCGCACGCCGTCGATGTAGCCGGGGCTGCGGGTATCGCAGGGATGCACGACCAGCTCGAAGCCCGACTCGCGCAGCGCGTCCAGCGCGCCGTACTGCATGTCGACGATGTACTGGGCGGTCGGGTTGTCGTAGACCATGCCGATCAGGAACGAACGGCGGAAGGCCAGGCCGCGCGCCAGCGGGTCGGGCACGTAGCCGACCTCGCGCATCAGCGTCTCGACCTTCTCGCGCGTGTCCTTACGCACCAGCGGCGAGTTGTTGATGATCCGCGAGACGGTCTTCTTCGAGACCCCGGCCAGCCGAGCGATGTCGTTGATGGTGGCCGTCTTGCCGCTGGACAGTCGGCCGGAAGGCTGGGCGGGTGTGGTGCGCGCGGGCATCGGGATGGTCAGAGGAGGTGTCTGGCGATTCTAGCCGGTGCGTCCGGCCGGTGCGGCGGTTCCGGTGCCCCGCCCGGCGCAGGCGCCAGGCAGGGTCCCCGGGACGGGAGGGCGGTCAGGCGCGCAGCGCGGCCGGCAGCCACAGCGACAGCTGCGGGAACAGCGCCACGATCAGCAGGACCGCCAGCGCGGCCAGCCAGAACGGCCAGATCGTGCGCATGCTCTGGGCCACGGTGATCTTGCCGATCGAGGTGCCGATGAACAGCACCGAGCCCACCGGCGGGGTGACCAGGCCGATGCCGCCGGCCAGGACCATCACCAGGCCGAAGTGGATCGGGTCGATCCCGTAGGCCTTCACCACCGGCAGGAAGATCGGCGTGCAGATCAGGATCTTCGGCGCCAGGTCCATGAACATGCCCAGGACCAGCAGGATAGCCACGATCATCAGCAGCACCGTGGTCTGGCTGTCGGCGACCGACTTGAGGAACTCCACCGCCGCCGTGGGCACCTGCAGGTAGGCCAGCAGCCAGCCGAACACCGCCGCGGTGGCGATCACGAACAGGATCACCCCGGTGGTGCGAGCGGCATGGACCACCGCGCCGCGGAACTCGGCCCAGCGCAGCTGCCGGTACAGGATGCTGGTCACCAGCAGCGCGTAGACCACGGCGATGGCCGCCGATTCGACCGCGGTGAAGATGCCCGCGCGGATGCCGACGAAGATCAGCAGGATCAGGCCCAGGCCCGGCAGCGCGGCGATCAGGCGCAACACGACCGCGCGCCAGCCCGGGAACGGCTCGGTGCCATAGCCGCGGTAACGGGCCACCGCATAGCCGGTGATCATCATCGCCACGGTCATCAGCAGCGCCGGGAAGATGCCGGCCGCGAACAGGTCGGCGATCGAGATGCCGCCGCCGGCCGCGGCCGAGAACAGGATCAGGTTGTGCGAGGGCGGCACCAGCAGCGCGACCAGCGCGGCGGTCATGCACACGTTCACCGCGTAGTCGCGGTCGTAACCGCGGGCGACCATCTGCGGGATCATCGTGCCGCCGACGGCCGACACGTCGGCCAGCGCCGAGCCGGACACGCCGCCGAAGAACAGCGAGGACAGCACGCTGACCTGGCCCAGGCCGCCGCGCATGCGGCCGACCAGTGCGGCCGCCAGCGCGATCAGGCGCTCGGAGATGCCGCCGCGCAGCATCAGTTCGCCGGCGAAGATGAAGAGCGGGATCGCGATCAGCGATACGGAACCTGCGCCGGCGGAGATCTGCTGGACCAGCACGATCGACGGCACGTCCAGGTAGAACAGCGTGGCCAGCGCGGCCACGGCCAGGGCGAAGGCGACCGGGATGCCCAGCAGCAGGAGCAGGACGAACAGGCCCAGGAGAATGGCGATGGCCATGGGTCAGGCTCCTTGCGAACGCGTGGACTGAAGGACCAGCCACGCCTTGTTGAGTGCGAACACGCAGATCAGCGCACCGCCGATCGACAGCGGCAGGTAGTTGATGCTCTGCGGCATCGACGCACCGGCGATCTTGATGTCCAGGCCGTCGAGAAGCAGCACGCCAGCCCAGCCGGCGATCAGCGCGCCGACGGCGGCCATCAGCAGCGGACGGGCCAGGTCCAGCACGCGGCGCGCCAGCGACGGCAGGTGCTCGGCCAGCAGGTAGAAGCCGAAGTGGCGGTCGGTATGCACGCCGGCGGCGGCGCCGAAGCTCATCGCCGTGCTCAGCAGCAGCAGGGTGACCGGTTCGGTCCAGCTGGGCGAATCGTTGATGACGTAGCGGGCGAACACCTGCCAGCCCTGCACGATCACCAGCCCGACCAGGGCGGCGGCGGCAACGGCGATGACGATGCCGGCGATCCGGTCCAGCGCGCGCTGCGCGGGGCTGGCCGGGACGGAGGGTGTGGTCTCGCTCGTATCACTCATGGGAGCTCGGATCAGGCAAGGTCGCGGATGCGACGGTACAGGGCTTCGATTTCAGGCTTCTGGTGGTACTCGTCCAGCAGCGGCTGCGCGGCCTTGCGGAACGCATCCAGGTCGACGTCGTTGATCTGGATGCCGTAGTCGAGTACCGCCTTGCGCGCCGCGCCTTCGGACGAGTCCCACTTGGCGCGCATCACCGGCACCGACTCGCGCGCCACGCGCAGCAGCAGCTCGCGGTCGGACGGGGTCAGCGACAGGAAGCTGTCGCGCGACATGATCAGGATGTCCGGCGCATACGAGTGGCGGGTTTCCGACCAGTACCGGGCCGCCTCGAAATGGCGGCTGGAGTGGAAACTGCGCATGTTGTTCTCGGCGCCGTCGATCATGTGCGTCTCCATCGCCGAGAAGGTCTCGCCCAGCGACATCGGCGTCGGATTGGCGCCGAGCAGGCGGACCAGCTTGATGAAGATGTCCGAGGCCGCCACGCGCATCTTCATGCCGTGCAGGTCAGACGGTTGCTTGATCGGGTGCTTGATGTTGTAGAAGCAACGCGCGCCGGAATCGTAGATCGCCAGGCCGACCAGGTCGCGGCTCTCGAAGCTGCGCAGCACTTCGTTGCCGACGTCGCCGTCGACCACGTGGCGCAGGTGTTCGATCGAATCGAACACGTACGGCAGGCACAGCGCCTGGGTCAGCGGGAAGGCATTGTTGAGCGCGCCGGAGAACACGCGGGTGATGTCGATCACCCCGTAGCGGGCCATGTCGATGGCCTCGGCCTCGCGGCCGAGCTGGCCGGAGTGGTACAGGCGGATCTTCAGCCGGCCATTGGTTTCCTGCTCCAGCGTCTGGCCGATCCAGCGCACCGCTTCCACGGTGGGGTAGTCGGTCACGTGCACGTCGCTGGCGGTCAGGATGCGGTGGCCGGTGGCGTCGATCTTGTCCGAGCTGGCCAGTGCGCGGCCACTCATCGCCAACGGCAGCGCACAGGCGGCGCTGGCGCCGCCCAGCAACAGGCGGCGTCGGGTCAAACCGGTCATGCAGGCGTCTCCGTGCTGGCGGCCGAAACGGCGTGGCAGTCGAGGGTGCCATGGCCCTGGAACACCACGCGCGCGCTCTGCCCGGCGGCGATGTCGTGGATGCCGGTGGCGTTGCCGGTGGCGATGTACTCGCCGGCCTTGAGCGGACGGCCACGCTTGGCCGAGCGCGAAAGGGCGAAGGCGAACGCCGCGCGCAGGCCGCCGGGCAGGCGCTGGGCGCCGCCGGTGCCGACGCTGGTGCCTTCGATGAAGGTCTCGGCCAGCAGGCTCGCCTCGTCCAGCGCGGCCCAGTCGGCGACCTGCCCGCCCAGGATCAGGCCGTTGTTGTTGCCGAAATCGGACACCACCACGAGCGGGCCGAGCTGGTTGATCGTCGCCAACGGGCTGCTGGCCACTTCCACGCCGATGAACATGGTCGCCGGCACGGCTGCGGCCTCGTCCGGGGTCCAGTCAAGCTTGTCGGCCGGGGCATCAGCCTCCAGGCGCAGGACGTACTCGGCCTCGACCGCGCCGAAGCCACCGACGAACACCGGAATCGGCGTGCTGCTACCGGTAGCATTCCAGAGCTGACGGGCGAAGATCGGGCCGAGCAGGCGCTCGTCCCCGGATACGTCGCGGCGCTCGGGGGCGATATAGCCGACCTTCCAGCCGACCACCGTGTCCGGCCATTGCGCGATCGCCAGGTCCTGGACCTGGTAGGCGCTGACCAGATCGCCGGGAATGGTGCCGGGAAAGCCTTCCAGCGCGGCGCCCCGGCGCCGGGCGGCGACGAAACTGTCCGCGATGCCGGCCAGCTGCGGCGATGCCGGCGTATCGTCCTGATGGCCTGTAAGCGTGCTCAAAGTGTCTCCCGGGGAATGTGCTCTAGCGTGTTGCGCCGCGGATCGACAGCGGGCGCAGAAGCTGTATATGGTAAACCGGTGTCATGTCGCAATGTGCACTGCGTCAATGCGCCACTGCACGCTGCAACGCAACATCCGGCGAGGGGTTTCCATGCAACGGCTGTATCGCCCATCCGGGCCTCCCATCCGCGGCCAGGCAGGCGCCAGCAGGCTGCTTTGCGCCGTGGCCACGGCATTGCTGGCGTTGGCCGCGCATGCTGCCCCGGCGGTCTCGCCCGCCAGACCGTCCACGCCCATCGAAGTGCCGCTGTGGCCGTCCACCCCGCCCGGCAGCGAGGGGCTGTCGCTGGCCCAGCGCGTGGTCGAGCGCAGTGCCGACCCGACCGTACCCGATCGCTACGCCGACGAAGTCGCCGTCCCGTCGCTGACCGTGTATCGCCCCGCCCACCCGGACGGTCGCGCGCTGCTGGTGGTGCCCGGCGGCGGCTACCAGCGCGTGGTCCTGGACAAGGAAGGCAGCGCGCTGGTGCCGGCGTTCGCGGAGGAGGCCGGCCTGACCCTGTTCGTGCTGCGCTACCGCCTGCCCGGAGAAGGACACCGCAACGCGCGCGAGGTGCCGCTGGCCGATGCGCAGCGGGCGATGCGGGTCATCCGCCAGCACGCGGCCGAATGGGGCGTGGACGCGGCCAGTGTCGGCGTCATGGGTTTTTCGGCCGGGGGCCACGTGGCCGCGAGCCTGGCCACCCGGCATTCGGAAGTCGTCTATGCGCCGGTCGACACCGCCGACGCGCTGGATCCGCGGCCGGCCTATGCTTTGCTGATCTATCCGGTGATCGACATGGGCGCGCATGCGCATCCGGGGTCGCGGCAGAAGCTGCTCGGTGACGATCCGGATGCGGCCTCGGTGAAGGACTATTCGCTGCAGAACCGCGTGGACGCGACCACCCCACCCACCTTTCTGCTGCACGCGCAGGATGATGAGGTGGTGCCGGTGGAGAACTCCCTGCTGTTCGAGGCCGCACTGCGCCAGGCCGGCATCGAGCACGAAACCCATCTCTACGCGCACGGCGGGCACGGCTTCGGCGTGCGCCAGGCGCACGGAACGCTGGCGTTGTGGCCGCAACTGGCCACCGCCTGGATCGGCGCGCACGCACCGCTGCCTGCCACGAACAGCAAGGACTGAACGATGACCTCATCCGTCTCCGGCGACTCGTTGCCTGACGATCCGCAACGCCGCCGCCTGTTGCAGGCCGCTGGTGCCGGACTGGCATTGGCCGGCATGAGCCCGCTGGCCTTCGCCGCGGGCGATGCCACTTCGGTTGCGCGCACCCGCTCCGGACGCGTGCGAGGCGTGCGCGAGCAGGGTGTGCATGTGTTCAAGGGCATCCGTTACGGCGCCGACACGGCCGCCACGCGCTTCCAGCCACCGCGTCCGCCGCAGCCGTGGTCGGGCGTGGCTGCCGCGCTGGCCTATGGCGCGTCGGCACCGCAACGCGGCGACGGCGGACCGGGCAGCGAGGACTGCCTGTTCCTCAACGTCTGGACGCCGGCACTCGCCGATGGCGGCAAGCGGCCGGTGCTGTTCTATATCCATGGTGGCGGCTACGACACCGGTTCGGGCAGCGATGCGCTCTACGACGGCACGCGCCTGTGCCGCCGCGGCGATGTGGTGGTGGTCACCGTAAACCACCGGCTCAACGCGTTCGGCTACCTGCACCTGGGCCAGATCGGCGGCCCGGAACTGGCCGCTTCCGGAAACGCGGGCCAGCTCGACCTGGTGCTGGCGCTGCAGTGGGTGCGCGACAACATCGCCGGCTTCGGCGGCGACCCGGGCAACGTCACCGTGTTCGGCCAGTCCGGCGGCGGCGCCAAGATCGCCACGCTGATGGCGATGCCCACGGCGCGCGGCCTGTTCCATCGCGCTTGGACCATGAGCGGGCAGCAGGTCACGGCCGCCGGACCGCGCGCGGCAACGCAACGCGCGCAGCTGTTCCTGCGCACGCTGGACATCGATCCGGCCGCGCCCGATGCGATCGCGCGCCTGCGCGCGCTGCCGGTAGCCACACTGCTGGAAGCCACCACCGTGCGCGACTTCTCGCGGGTGGAGGACACCCGGCTTTACTTCGGCCCGGTGATGGATGGCCAGGTGCTGCCACGGCATCCGTTCTGGCCCGATGCGCCGGCGCAGTCGACGGCGATCCCGATGGTCATCGGCAACACCCGCGACGAAACGCGGGCGTTCCTGGGCAACGACCCGCAGAACTTCAACCTGACCTGGGAGACGCTGCCGGCGCGGTTGGAGAAGCAGCAGTTCGTCGATATCCGCGTCGACCTCGTGGTGGCCGAATACCGGCGCCTGTATCCGCAGTACACGCCGTCGGAAGTGTTCTTCGCCGCGACCACCGCCGGGCGTTCCTGGCGCGGCGCGGTCGAGGAGCTCGAAGTGCGCGCACGCCAGAGCGCGCCGGAAGCGCCGACCTGGGCCTACCAGCTCGACTGGGGTTCGCCCTTGGATGGCGGCAAGTTCCGCGCGTTCCACACGCTGGACATCCCGCTGGTGTTCGACAACATCGGCCAGCCCGGCTCGCGCACCGGTGACGGCGCCGACGCGCAGGCAATGGCCGACCGGATGAGCGACGCACTCCTGTCACTGGCCCGCCACGGCGATCCGAACCACGGCGGACTCGCGCGCTGGGAGCCGTACTCGATGGCACGGCGGCAGACGATGCTGTTCGACGTGCCGCCGACGCTGGCCGACGATCCGCGCGGCGCCGAACGCCGCTTCTGGCAACAGGCACCGTTCGTGCAGCGCGGGACGATGTGATGCGGCCGCGCCCGCGCGATCTCAGCGCGGCGTGGTGAGCGCAGCGAGCGGAACGCGGGTGATCGCGATGTCTTCCTTGTTGACCGAATAGGCCACGAAGAGGAAGCCGTTCCAGACCACGCTCTTGGGGTAGTGGTAACCGGGACGCTTGTAGCGGCCTTCATGGCGCAGCGCCGGCAATCCATCCGCGCCGCGCAACAGGAAGCTGCGGTCGAATGTCCGCCCATCGCTCGACAGCGTTACCGCCAGCGGGATGCGCACGCGATCGGCGTTGGGTGCATTGACCAGGAAGGCGGTGCCGTCGGGCAGGTTGCCCGCGCTCTGCTTGGCGCGCGCATCGGGCATGGCGGTCAGCACCGGCGTGGACCAGTGTTCGCCGCGATCGCAGCTCTCGCTGGCCAGTTGCCTGAAGCTGCTGGCCTGGTCGCGGAATACCATCACCGCGCATTGCGCATCGTCCGCATCGCGCCGCAAAAACAGGCTCGGTTCCAGCTCGCGGCTGACCCGGCCTTCGTGCGGCAGGTTGGCCATCGCGCCGCGCCTCCACCCGGAGATGCCGAGCGGATCGTCGGTGAAGAACGGCGCGACGATCATCCCGGGACGGGTGTGGAAAGCGGTGATGACGCGTCCGTCAGCCAGCGCATGGGGATCCTGCTCGATGATGCCTTCGACCGGCGCGCCGTCCGCGTCAAGCACGCGGGCGGGTTTCGACCAGTGCACGCCATCGCTGCTGAGCATGTACTCGGCCCAGCCGCCATCGCCGGACTGGAAGCCGGTCGGCCAGACGTTGATGTAGGCCACCAGCGTCCGGCCATCGCTCCACCAGCCGCCGTTGGAGTGCATCACTCCGTCTTTGCCGGCAGGCACCAGCACCTGCGGCGCGCTCCAGTGGATGCCGTCGTCGCTGTGGCTGGCCAGCACATGCGTGTCCGGTGAATCCTCGTCGCGCGCCGAACTCTGCCATTGCGCGTACAGCCTGCCCTTGAACGGAGTCAGTACCGCGCCGTTGTTGAACAACCCTTGCCCGTCTGTGGGCGCGAACACGGTGATGTCCTGCGTGCCCGGCGCGCGCTGCAGGCCCAGGTCGGGCGCTTGCGGATCGAGCAGCCCCGGCGCAATCGCGTACGGCGCAGCTTCCGCCAACGCCGCGCGATCGGCCTGCGCGGCGGACACCGCCGCGGCCGGCAACGCGAGCATCAAAGCGAGCAGGATGCTGCGCAAACAGGACGACCTGCGCTCAGTAATCGAGCGCGCGATACCGGAAGTCGCGGAAATGCACCTTGCCCTCACCGGCCGCGTAGATCGCCGGCTTCAGCGCCAGGAACTGGCCGGCCACGTTGTGGTGGTAACCGGACACTTCCATCTGCACCGGGTACTTTTCCCAGGTCTTGCCGTCGGTGCTGGTGTGGAAGGTGACGATGTGCTGGTCGTTGGTCACCCGCAGCCACAGCCTGCCGCCCTTGCCGGGCGCCAGGCCATTGGTCGGCCGCTCCTGCCCGTAGCGATGCATCACGAACTTCTCGCCATTGCTGCCCACGCCCACGTACAGGTGGTCGTTGTAGAACAGCAGCGCGCCGCCGATGGCGCCCGGTTCTATCTCCATCTCCACTTCGAACTGGTAGGCCTTGTCGCCGGCAATCACCGTCAGCGGCGAACTGTTGCGCGGCGTGCTGCCCTTGCCCTGCACGGTCATCGCGCCGTTGCCGAATGACAGGCGCTTGTATTCGTCCTGCGCCGGATCGAAGAACGACCACTGGTGCCCCAGGCGCTTGCCGTCGAAGCTGTCCGACAACGCCATGCCGTGCGCGCCGACCGGCTTGCCGCTGGGCTTCTTCAACGGGTGTCCGAGATCGCCGCCCTTGGCGACGAACCAGCCGTCGTCGGTCCATTCGATCGGATCGAGCAGCGCCTGCCGGCCCAGCGTCCAGTACCCGTTCTCGTAGCCGTGGTAGATCATCCACCAGCGCCCGTCGGTGCCTTCGACCACGGTGGCGTGGCCGCGCGACCACCACGGCTCGCTGCGGTCGACGGTGCGGGTGATCGGATTGTGCGGCGAGTTTTCCCACGGGCCGTGGATCGACTTCGAACGCGCGGTGATCACCATGTGCCCGGTCGGCGGGCCGGCGGTGCCGCCCACTGCGGTGGTCATGTAGTACCAGTCGCCACGCTTGTTGATCTTCGGGCCTTCCTGCGCGTAGCTCTCCACGTCCCAGTCCTGCGGGTACTGCCAGCCGTCGTAGACGTGGCGCGGCTCGCCGACCACGCTCAGTCCGTCGTCGGACAGCTGCACGTAATCGCCGCCGGACAGGAACAGGTAGCGCTTGCCGTCTTCGCCCACCGCGTGGCCCGGGTCGATGTACTTGCCCAGGCCGATGTTCACCGGCTCGCTCCAGGGACCGCGGATGTCGTCGGCCCACACCACGTAGTTGCTGCGCGTGTTGCCCTCGGTGCCGCCGGTGCGGGCCGGGAAATAGATGTAGTAGCGACCGTTGTGCTTGACGATGTCCGGCGCCCAGATCGAGCCGACGTTCTTCGTGATCGCATGGCCCAGCGGCGTCCAGTTGACCAGGTCGCGCGAGTGCCAGATCGGCAGGCCGGGATAGGCGTCGAACGAGGACGAGGTCAGGTAGTAGTCGTCGCCGTCCTTGAGCACCGACGGGTCGGGACGGTCGCCGGCAAACACCGGGTTGAGGAACGTGCCGTCGCCCAGGTCGGCCTGGCGCTGGTTCTCGATGCCGCGCTTCCACGGGCTGGTGGCGGTATCGGCAGCCAGTGCAGCCGGGAGTGCGGCCGTGGCCAGCGCGAGCAGCAGCAGGGAATGGAAGGGACGGAGGGCCATGTCTGGTCCTTGGGGCAGGGGGAGGGTCCGGTGCGGGAACGCGCGGCAGGCCGCGGATGACACCGATGGTCAATGGAACGTAACAGACACCGTACGGCGCGGGCATCCTGCGCCGCAGCACGCGATCGCGGCGCGCGCGGCTAAAGTCGGATTGCCCGCACCGCTTGCGTTGTGGCCGGATGACACCGCTGCCATGCCCTGGCGCCGATGCGCACCCAATCCCCTGACCACACCACCAGACGCCATGTCCGCGCCTTCGATCCCTGCCATCCGTCGTCCGTTCGCCCGCCTGACCCTGTTTCTCATGCTGCTCGGTGCCGCCGCCGCCGCCGCCGCGGGCCAGGCCGCGGTCGATCCGTCGATCACCGAGCGGCCGCCGGTCACCCCGGTCCGCGCCAGCAAGATCATCCTGGTCGGCGATTCGACCACCGCCGTGCAGGGCGGTTGGGGACCGTCGTTCTGCGCCGACCATGTCGCGTCGTTCCTGGCGTGCATCAACCTGGCCCGCGGCGGGCGCAGCACCTACAACTACCGCGCCGAGGGCTCGTGGGAGATCGCGCTGCATGAGATGCGCACCGACGCCTACGCCGGCGGCGTGTACGTGCTGATCCAGTTCGGCCACAACGACCAGCCCGGCAAGCCCGGGCGCTCCACCGACCTGGCCAGCGAGTTCCCCGACAACCTGCGCCGCTACGTGCGCGAAGTACGCGCCGCGGGCGCCGTGCCGGTGCTGCTGACCCCGCTGACCCGTCGGCAGTTCGCCGACGGCGTGCTGGTCGACGACCTGGCGCCGTGGGCCGAGGCCACGCGCAAGGTCGCGAGCGAACTCGAGGTGCCGCTGGTGGACCTGCATGCGCGCAGCATGGGCGCGGTGCAGGGCATGGGCCCGGTGCAGGCGATGCGCCTGGCCCAGGCGCGTCCATCGCCGGAGCAGGTCACCGCCGCGCAGGGCGGCACCACGATCGGCGCGACACCGGTCGCTTCAGCAGGCGCTGCGGCCACCACGCCGCAGAACAATGCGGCAGTCGAACCGATGGGCACGCCGAAGGCGGCGTTCGACTACACCCACCTGGGCCGCGAGGGCGCGGACTTCTTTGCCGCCATCGTCGCCGACGAGCTCGCGCGTCAGGTGCCGGCGCTGCGGCGCAACCTGATTCCATAAGCCGTGACCGGCCGTTCTTCATGCGATGCACCCGACCGCTAGACTGCGGCAACCACCGGACAGGAACCTGCGCATGAAACTCACGCCCACACCCGTCACCGCCGCGTTGGCGGGCGTATTCGCAGGGGTGGTGATGCCGATGCTGTGGCCGCGGCTGGGCGATGACACCTTGAACTGGATCTTCGCCTTCCTGCTGGTGATCGCGTTGCCCGCCCATGCGCTGGTGGTGGGCTTCAACACGCCGCGTGAAGCGGCGGCACGGGGCGGGCTGGACACCGAATTGCTCAAGCGCGTGGCGGCATGGCTGTTCGCGGCGCTGGCCACGGTCGCATTGATGAAGGTGTTGCCGCTGTAGAGCCGGGCCTGACCGGCTGCTCTTTGTCGTCGCTTTCGGGGAAGCATAAGCAGCCGGCCAGGTCCGGCTCTACGTCATGGCGCAGTTCAAGTCCGTCGCACGTAGTTCCCGCAGAAAAAAGAAGGCCGGGCATGCCCGGCCTTCTTCATCTGGTGACGCTCGCGCAGCGCTCAGTGCACCGCGCGCCGGTTGTTCAGGCGCGTGACTTCCTCGGCCTCGCCTTCCAGTGCCACCCGCACGTACAGGCCGTCGGCCTTGCGACCACCCAGCGGCAGCGACACCGTCGCGGTCTTGGGCAGCAGGTCGGTCGGCGCGGCCATGGCCGGCACTGCCACGCGCGCCAGCTCGCGACCGCGCGCGTCCTCCAGCACTGCATAGCCGGTACCGGTCGCGACATGGCCCAGGCTGTGCACGGTCACCTCGACCGAATCGCCAGCCACGCGCACGTCGCCGCGGCCGATGCCCAGGTCTGCACGGGTTTCGACAGCCGAGCCCTTCTCGACCAGCTCGAACTCCATCACCACCGTCTGCATCGGCGGGAACACCACATCGACCGAGCCGCTCTTCTCCAGCGCGAACTCGCGCGTGGATGCCTTGCCATCGATGTTGTCGTCGCCGTCGCGGTCCACGCCCCAGCGCATGCGCCAGGTACCCGGCTCGACATTCCAGCCGGTCATCGTCGCCGGATGCGCCTTGCCGTCCAGGTTGAAGCCGATCACCTTGAAGCGGTCGCGGCGTGCGTCGGGCATCAGGATCGCCACCTGTTCGGCGCCACCGTCGCGGGCGAAGCGCCAGCTCACCGTGTGCCCCGGATAGGACTGGTTGCGCTCCAGTGCCACGCCGCCCAGTCGCTCGCGCTGCAGCAGTTCGCTCGCCGATTCCACGCGGTCGGACCACCAGTGGCCCTCGGTGACCATGTATTCGCGCAGCGCCTTGAGCTCGATCGATTCGGCGTGCATGGCCTCCAGGTACTTCTTGTCGCCGGTCTGCTGCCAGGCGGCCAGGCTGGCGAAGCCGGTATCGCCCTTGTCCGCGGCGGCGACCAGCGCCTTGCCCCAGTCGTCCTGGCGACCGAGCACGCCGATGTAGTTCTCGCCCAGGTTGGACAGGCTGCCCGGACCGCTGCGGCCGGCGCGATAGTCCAAGGCCTTGAGGTATTTGTCATCGCCGGTCCAGCGCCATGCGGTCCAGAACAGGTGCATGGTGTCGCCGCCGCCGGAACCCTTCACCAGTTCGCCGCCGCGGGTCTTGCCGGTTTCCCAGTTGATCTCGTTCGGCAGCACCCAGGTGCCGTCGTCGGCGGTGTACGCATGGGCGAGATAACCGTCGGCCAGGCCGGTGACCAGCTTGCGACCGGTCGGATCGGCGTTCCAGTCGCCGACCAGGAAGGCCGGATGCAGCGCCGGGAACGAGTACGGCTTCTGCCACTGCCAGTTCGGCTCGCGGTAGATCTTGTTGCCGCCGAACCAGTTGCTCGACCACAGCAGGTGGCCCTGCGGATTGGGCAGGATGATCCGTTCGTCGTAGGCCTTGACCGTTTCCATCAGCCGCTCGACGGTCAGCGGATCGCCCCAGTTGAGGTAGAGCATCGCGCTGTTGGCGTTGATGCCTTCCTCGTAGGCGTGCAGCTCGTCGGTCTCGATCGTGCTCAGGCCGTTGGAGAACATGTGATTGCGGTAGATCGCATCGGACACCGCGGTCAGCGACGCATTGAGCCGGTCTGGCGCGATGCCCATCAGCGCCGCGCCCGGCCACTGCTGCACCAGGTCCGAGTCGTCGGACAGGCCGCCGCCGAAATCGCCGTACTCGACCTGGCGGTTGTCGATCCACCAGTCGATGAAGCGGCTCACATACCTGAGGTCTTCGACCTGGCGGAAGGCCCACAGCGGCACGCCCTTGGGCGCCTGCGGCTGCTCGAACGGCGGGCGGCCCTGGCTGTTGTAGCTGATGTAGTTCCAGTACTGGCGGCCCTGCTCATGATCCGGATCCACGCGCAGCAGGTCGCTCAGGTCGGCGTAGACGCGCGCATACAGGCGCTGGCGCTTGGAGGTGGTGTGTTCCTCGACCAGGAAACCCCAGTTGTCGCGCACCTGGTTGAAGCGGTCGGCGATGTGTTCCTTCTTCGCCTCGGCGCGGTCCTTGAACACCAGGCGGATCTCCGCGCCATCCAGCGAACGCGCATTGAAGCCCGGCGCGGCGGAGGCGACGCTGATCCACAGGCTGTCGGCGGTAAGGATGCGGTCGCGCAGGTCCAGCCACAGCGTGCGCTTGCGCTTGGGCTCGACCGAGACCGACACATCGATCATGTCGCGTGCCGGCCAGATCGGATCCTTGATCCGGATGTTGAGCGGGATGAGTCCATCCTGCGCGGCCGGCAGGTCCAGCGCGGGAATGTCGATCGCCACGCCGTCCAGCCCGTCGTACATGTTCTCCCAGCTGTGCGCCCAGCTGCGGATCAGTGGCTGCGCAGCCGGCGCATCGCCGACGCCGGAGGGGACAAGCACGTGCACGATCGGTTCGGGCGCGGCCGGCAAGGTCTCCTCGCGGCGCTTGCGCGAACCGGCGCCCTTGGGCAGCGCCATCACCGTGCTGCGACCGGCGGGCAGGAAGCGCCCGTCGATGTACTGCCGCAACGCCTGCACGTTGCCGTAGTCGGGCAGCACCTGGCTGTCGACCAGGTAGGTCTGCTTGACCGTGCCTTCCGGCTCGGCCGCATCGGTCACGTTGTAGGCCCAGATTTCCTGGATCGGAGTTTCCGGGGTGGTGTTGGTGAAGCGCAGGTGGCCGCCGTTGCGCGCGGCGAACTGGTCCACGCTGCGCACGATGCCCTGCGGCCGCTGGAACAGCGGCTGCTGGTGCGCGTCGTCGGCGCCATGGCTGGCCTGGCCGTACGCCGCGCCGCGGATCTCGATGCGGTTGAACGGCTCGTCGGGCATGGTCAGGTCAAGCGTCTGGCCGCCTTCGACGTAGGTGTTCCAGTCCGGCAGCTGGAAGTAATCGTTGCGGCCCGGCAGGCGCGAGCGGTTGTATACGCCCGGCCAGGTGGTCTCGGGAATGCCGTCGCTGCCCTTCCACATCCACTGCTTCTTGTCCTTGACGTCGACGAAGCCGAGCTTGCGGATCGAAGTCGTCGCCGACGCCAGCGCCGGCGGTGCGCCATGGTCCCAGCCGTAGCGGTGGCGCCAGGCCGAGCGCAACGCGTCGTCGCCGATCGCGACCGAGGTGGTCGGCGTGGCATTGGCCAGGTCGCCGCGCTTGGCGAGCGAGGCCATGGCCGGGGTGTCGAGCATGCGGTCGTAGACGCGGATCTCGTCGAAATCGCTGCCGCGCAGGAAGTTGTAGCGGCTCTGCACCTGGTAGGGCGCCATCACCCGCCCGGCCAGGCCGAGCTGGTCCAGCGCCGCATCGTAATCGGCGGTGGCTTCAACCTTGGCCACCTCCTTGCCGTCGACATACAGGCGCACGCCCTTCGTTTCATCCCAGGCGAAGGCCAGGTGCGTCCAGTCCTTCGGCCCGGGCATCCTGTCGAGCTTGAAAGACACGCGCGTGCGGGCCAGGTTGGCGTCGGTGACGAAGGCATCGAAGCCGTGGCCGTTCCAGTCGATGCGCAGCCAGGCCATGTCCCAGCTGCTGTGGTCGGCGTAACCGACGCGGAAGATCACGAACGGTGCCTCGCCGACCGCGTAACGCGGGCGCCAGAAGAACGACAGCGTGCCGCGCTCGGCAAAGATGTTGCCCGGCGCATTCCAGGCCAGCACGCCGTCGTCGGCCCATTCGATCGCCCCGCCCTGCACGCCGGTCGGGACGATCTTCACCTTGTCCTGGAAATTCGGCACCGCCTCGCCTTCGGCGTGATCGGCGACGAAGCCCTGGTCGGCCGAGACCCGGAACAGCAGGTGCGGGTTGCCGTCCGCCGCTGCGCGGGCGGGCACGGCGGCCAGGGCGGTGGCGACGAGAAGGGAGAGCAGGACTGGACGCATCGGGTCGGTCATCGGATCGGTATTCCAGGGAGCACGAACGTAAGGGATTTCCAGGATCAATGCTGCGCGGCAGAGGCCGCCGGCGCATGGACCTCGCGCCAGCGCGGGAGTTCCTGCGTCAGCAGTTTCTCCGGCCAGGTGCCGTACCAGCCGTAGCCGGTGCGGCGCTCGTTGGGCAGCTGCGCGAACGTCACCGGCTGGCTGTCGCGGTCGACGAACAGCGGCTGCTGCCGGTCCAGATCGTAGAAGCGCGCCCACAGCGATGCGCCGGGCCGGGCCACGACCAGCACATCCTTGCCAGTGTCCTGCGCCGGGGCATCGATGTGCTCCAGCGCCAGGTCGTGCAGGCGATGGGCTTCCAGCCAGCGGACGGCCGATTCGATCGCCGCCACCGTGCGCGCATCCGGCTTGGGTTGGCGCATCAGCAGGCGCATCACGCCCACCGACTCGGCCACGGCCAGCGAAGGCAGTTCGTAGGCACGGGCCTTGGCCGGCTGCAGGGTGGTCTCGTCGTACTGCGCTGCCCAAATGGTGGGTGTTCCGTCGATCTGCACCTGCAGCGCGAGCAGGTTGTCGAGGCCGCGCCGCACGGCAGCGGCGGCGCGGGTGCCGAACTCCGGCGTCAACGCCGCCATCTCCGCCTCGCCCTCGGCTATCTGCTGGAGCAGGGTGATCGCATGCACCATCGCGTCGTCGTTGAGCGTGATCTGGTGGCGATAGGAGGAATGATCCGGGAAGTACTGCGGCCAGCCGCCGTTGGCGTACTGCGCGCGCAACAGGTACTCCACGCCTCGGCGGGCACCGTCCAGGTACGCGGGATTGCCGGTCTTGTCATGCGCACGCACCAGGTAGGCGATCTCGCTGGTGGTGGCCTTGTTGTCGATGGTCGCGTCGTCGCGGCGGTCCGGCGCGCGCAGTGCGGCGCGTTCGGTATCGTTGTAGCTGCGGCCGTAGTCGACCTTCTTGTCGCGGTAGTGCTTGGACCAGCCGCCGGACGCGGTCTGCAGCAGCAGCATGTTCTCGGCCACCGGATCGGTGGCGATGGCCGGCGCTGCCGCACTGGCGCACGCGGTCGGCAGGACCAGCAGCACGGCCAACAGCAGGCGGACGAGACGAGGCGTGATCATTCGCTGATTCTCCAGCAAGTGGCCATGGCTTGCCGCCTGGCGACGGCAGGAAGGCTCGCATCGGCATCCACGCCGGCGTGGGCCAGGAAGAAGCAGGAATGCCCGGAACGACCGCCTGCGCGACCGGTCCAGGCAAACCGGAACGCCCGTCGGTCGGACGGGCGCTCCAGAGACAACCGATCAGAAGCGGTAACGGGCACCGAGGTAGTACTGGCGGCCGTTGATGGTGTAACGGTCAGGCATCTGCAGCGCCGAATCGACGAAGCGCGCGTCCGGCGTGTCGGTCAGGTTGATCGCCTCGAAGGTCAGCGAGAGCTTGTCGTTCATGCGGTAGGACATGTTGAAGTCGACGTTGCGCACCGAGTCCTTGTAGCTGACCGGGGTGGTGGAGATGTCGCTGAGGTAACCGTCGCGATAGCTGGTGGACACGCGAGCGGAGAACTTGCCGTCGTCGTAGTACAGGGTGGCGTTGTACGAGTTCGGCGACAGGTTGATCAGGTCGGCCTCGACGATCGTGGTGACGATCGTGGTGTTGTTGTTGGCCGCCGTGCTGGTCATGTACTCGATGGTGGACTCGACGTGCGTGTAGTTGAGCTGCGCGCCGAAGTTCTTCCAGAAGCCGGGCAGGAAAGTGAACGGCTGCTGGTAGGTCAGCTCGTAGCCCTTGAGCGGGCCGCCCGGGGTGTTGAAGTAGCTCTGTACGTTGAACATCGTGTCCGGGGTGAAGCCGTCCGGCAGCAGGTCCAGCGAGTAGCCCATGTCCTCCCAGGTGGTGAGCAGGCGGGTGCGCTGGATGTAGCTCTCGATGTCCTTGTAGAACACCGCGGCCGACAGCAGCGCGCCCTCGGCGAAGTACCACTCAGCGCTCAGGTCGTAGTTGGTGGAGCGGAACGGCTCCAGCTGCGGATTGCCCAGGTTGATCGAGTAGGTGCGGTCGTTGTCGGCGAAGCTGGTCGGGCCGCCGCTGACGCCGGGCGAGAGGTACAGCAGCGCCGGGCGGGCCATGGTCTTGGCCGCGCCGAAGCGCAGGACGAACTCGTCGGTCAGGTCCCAGGCCACGTTCAGTGCCGGCAGCACGTCCTGGTAGCTGTGGTCGACCTCGGTGCGCACCGAATAGCGATCGCCCGGCGCGGCGGTGGCACTCGCCACGCCGAAGAACGCCTGGCAGTTGTCGGAGTTGTTGGCGGTGTTGGATGCGGTGCACGGCGCCCAGCCCGAGGCGCTGATCTGGGTCTCGACCACGCGCACGCCGATGTTGCCGCGGAACGCGCGCTCGAGCAGGTCGGTGTTGAAGTCCAGCTGCAGGTACGTGCCCAGGCTCTTCTCGGTGACTTCGAAATTGTTGTTCGCCGCACCGAAGTGGCCGACGCTGGCCAACCGGTAATCGCCGCCGGTCAGGCCGTTGTTGCAGTTGCAGTAGATGTCCAGCAGCTCGGCGACCTTGCCGAAATCCGGGATCAGCCAGCTGCTGGGTGCACCGGAGAGGCCGCTGCCGAAACCATCCAGGGTGGTGCTCAGGTCGCCCACGGTCACGCCCGCCGGCAGCCGCTGCGCCGGACGGCCGTAGCTGATGTGGCGGTATTCCTCCGACGCCATGTCGTAGTTCTTGTACGCCAGGCCGCCGCGCAGAGTGAAGGTCGGATTGAGGATGAACTCCAGGTCGACCTTGGCGGTGTCGAAGCTGTTGTCGACGAAGTTCGGGTTGAGGCGGACCTCGCTGATGTTGGTGCCATTGGGCGCGCCGGCGCTGGTGGTCGGCACGGCGCCGTAGCCGAGCCAGGACCAGGCCGAGGCGTCATTGAGCGCGAACGGGAAGGTCATGCGCGGGATGTCGGGATTGCCGCGCATGTCCAGCACGAACCCGTCCAGGTTGGTGTTGTCGAAGCTGACCAGCGAGAACACCGGGCGCTCGTAGTCGGAGGTCGAGTGGCCCAGCTGCGCGTCCAGGCGGACCGCGTCGTTGACGTGGTGCTCCAGCGACAGGCTGAACTGCTGGAACTTGGTCGACTCCTGGATGTTGGTCGACTCGGTGCGGAAATCGACGTTGTCGAACACGCCGTAGGTCAGCCGGCCCTGATCGTCGACCTCGGCTTCGCGGACGGCGATCTGGGTCTTGCCGCCGAGGCTGGCGTTGCGGTGCAGGTTGGCGCCCAGCGAATCCTCGCGCTGGTCCTTGGACAGCTCCGAATACATCGCATCGAAGCTGAGCAGGGTGTCATCGGAGGCGCGCCACTGCAGCGCGGCAGTCACGCCGGTGCGCTCGATCTCGCTGGCGGTGCGGATGTAGCGCGGGTAGCGCGGCATCCAGGCGCTGGTGGCGGTCTGGTAGGCGGCGACGTTTTCGGGCGTGTTGGCCGGACGCGGCGTGTTGTGGCCGCAGTTGGCGGCGTTGATGCCGAAGGCCGTGTTGGCCGTGGAATTGGCCGGGCTCTGCGGGGTATAGCCCAGCGGCGAGCACAGGCCGATCGTGCTGCCTTGCTCCCAGCGCACCGGGTTGTAGCCTTCCTCGACCACGTTGCGGCGGCTGTACGAGGCCGAGAGCAGCGCGCCGAAGCGGCCGTCGGCCCAGGTGTTGGAGATCAGGCCCGAGAAGCGTGGATCGAACTTTTCGGCCAGCTCGCCATAGCCGACCTGGGCGCTGGCCGAGGCGCGGAAACCGTCGTAGTCGAACGGGCGCGACGCACGCAGGTCCACGGTCGAGCCCAGCGAGCCCTCGTCCATCTGCGCCGACTGGGTCTTGTTGACCTTGACCTCGCTGAAGAGCTCGGAGGCGAAGGTGTTGAAGTCGAAGCCGCGGCTGCGGTTGACGCCGCCGGTGCCGGTGCCGGAAGTGGCCAGCGCTTCCAGGCCATTGAGGCGCACGCGGGTGAAGTCCGAGCCCAGGCCGCGGATCGAGATGCGCTGGCCTTCGCCGCCTTCGCGGTCGATCGACACGCCAGCGATGCGCTGCAGCGACTCGGCCAGGTTCTGGTCGGGGAACTTGCCGATGTCCTCGGCGAAGATCGCGTCGACCTGCTCGGTGGAGTAGCGCTTCTCGTCCAGCGATTTCTGCAGGCTCTGGCGGTAACCGGTGACGGTGACCTTGTCGAGCTGGGTCATGTCCTGGCCGGCTTCCAGCGCCTGGACCTGGTCGGCTTCCTGTGCGGCAACCGGCGCGGAAAGCGCCACGGCGATCGCGGTAGCCAGCATGGTAACCGGTGTCTTCCTGCGGAAAGCGCGCTGCATCATCACTCGATCCCCTCCCAGGGTGTTCGTAGGTAGTGCGGGTTGGTTGTCCGCGGAAACTGAGCCCGGGCGGACGAAAGTTGGCGTCGATGACACCGATGGTCAAACGGAACCGTAACAGCGTGTGTCGGCCTTGGCATCTTGCAGCGCACCACTTATGCGGTCGATCGCAAGCGGTGGCGACGCGGCCACAAAAAAGGCCGGAACGGGATCACCGTTCCGGCCTTCCACCACAGCAGGTTGTCGCGCGATCAGAACTTGTAGCGCAGGCCCAGCAGGAACGTGCGGCCGGTTTCGCTGTACTCCAGCGGCAGGCTCACGCTCGGGTTGGCCACCCACGACTCCTGAGCCTCGTTGGTCAGGTTCTGGCCTTCCAGGCTCACCTCGGCGTTCTCGCTCAGCTTGTAGCGGATCGAGGCGTCCAGGACCGTGGTGCCGCTCTGGCCGTGGTAGCCGGCAGCGGCGCTGTCGAAGCCCACTTCCGTGCCCGGCACCTGGATCAGGTAGTCGTTGCGGTTGGTCGCCGACACGCGGCCGGAGAAACGGTCGCCTTCGTAGTACAGGGTCGCGTTCCAGGAGTTCTTCGACTGGCCGACCATCGCCGCCTTCTGCGCGGCGGTGCCGTTGGACAGCAGGTACTGGATCTCCGAATCGACGTAGGTGTAGTTCAGCTGCACGCCGAAGTTCTCCCACGCGCCCGGCAGGAACGTGAACGGCTGGGTGTAGTTGAACTCCACGCCGCGCAGATCGCCACCGGGGGTGTTGATCGGCACGGTGAACACGAACTCGTCGTTGACCGTGGCGGTGGTGCCGTCGAGCAGGTTGGCCGGCAGGCCGCTGTCGGCATACACCATCGACTGGCGCGTGGTCTGGATGAAGCTCTCGATGTCCTTGTAGAACAGCGCCACGCCCAGCATCGCGCTTTCCTGGAAGTACCACTCCACGCCCAGGTCCAGGGTATCGGCGCGGGTCGGATCCAGGTACGGATTGCCGCCGCTGACGGTGCGGGCGCTGCCGCTGACGCTGACGGTCACGCCCGGAGTCAGGCTGGCCAGGCCCGGACGCGACATCACCTTGGCGGCGCCGAAGCGCAGCAGCAGGTCGGGGTTGAGCTCGGCGACCAGGTTCAGCGCCGGCAGCGTGTCGCTGTACTCGCGGTTGACCGTGGTGACGATCGGCTGGCCGCTGGCGGTGGCCACACCGGTGGAGCTCTGCTTGGTCTTCACGTAGCGCACGCCGGCATCGCCGGACACCGGGATGGAGCCGATGTCGAAGCCGAACTTGCCCATCAACCATGCGCCGCGATCTTCTTCCTCGACGGAATAGTCGCTGGGCACGTAGTTGGACATGGCGAAAGTGCCGGTGCCGCTGAAGATGTCGAACTGGTTGGCGATCTTGTTGAAGTCCGGGACGACCCAGGTGCCCGGATTGCCGTTGATGCCCTTGAGGCTGGCCAGGGCGACCATGTCGACCGGCACGACGGTGGTGCCGCCCGGGAAGCTCGGCACGATCGTTTCGGTGGCCGTACGACGACGTTCGATCGAATCGAAGCTGTAGTCCTTGGCCTGGATGCCGCCTTCCAGGGTGAAGGAGGGTCCGAACAGCCACGAGAAGTTCAGGTCGGCGGTGTCGAACTCGTTGGTGACGTAGTTCTCGCGCAGGCGGATGGTCGACAGGGTCCAGCCGGCCGGATCGGTCGGGCTGACGCCGTAATTGAACACCGGCTTGTTCGGGTTGCCGCGATAGTCGTAGCTGTAGTTATCGACGTTGAGCTTGTCCATCATGATCGTCGCCTGGATCGGATTCTTGTGATCCGACTTGGACGTGCCGACCTTGCCCGACAGGGTGAAGCTGTCGTTGAACTCGTGCTTGCCATCGAGGCTGAACTGGTAGAACTCGGTGGACCATTCGTCGTGGCGGTTCTCCGCGCGGATGTCCACGTCGTCCATGCTGGCGTAGACCAGCGCGTTGTTCTCGACCACGCCGTCCTTGACGATGATCTGGCGCTTGCCGGTGGTGCCCGAAGCGCTCAGGCCGTTGGCCTCGATGTACTTCTCGTTGCGGATCGCGTCGATCTTCGAGTACAGGCCGTCGAAGCTGAACTCGGTGCTGTCGCTTGGCCGCCACTGCAGCGAGCCGGTGACGCCCAGGCGGTCCTGCTCGTGCTCCATGTAGGTGTAGCGCGGGAAGCGCGGTGCGAACGTGGTGGACAGCAGCGCCGGCTTGAACGGCGAGTTCGGGTTGAAGCCGCCGTTGGTGGTGCCGCCGGCCCAGCGCACGGTGCCGCTGCCTTCGTCGACCGTGTTGCGCTCGGAATAGGCCACCGACAGCAGCGCGCCGAACGTGCCGTCGGCCCAGGTGTCGGAAATGATGCCGGCAAAGCGCGGGCTGGCGGCGCCGGCGGCGTCGTTCCAGCTGGCCTGCAGGTTGGTGGCGGCGGTGAAACCGTCGTAGTCGAACGGACGGGCGGTGCGCAGGTCCACGGTGGCGCCCAGCGAGCCCTCATCGACGCTGGCCTGCGCGGTCTTGCGCACCACCAGCTGCGAGAACAGGTCCGAGGCGAACACGTTGAAATCGAAGGCGCGGCTGCGGTTGGCGCCGCCCTGGCCGTCGGAGCTGCCGACGCTGCTCATCGCTTCCAGGCCGTTCAGGCGCACGCGGGTGAACGCCGGGCCCAGGCCGCGGACGGTGATCTGGCGGCCTTCGCCGCCGTCACGGGTGATGACCACGCCCGGGATGCGCTGCAGCGACTCGGCCAGGTTCAGGTCGGGGAACTTGCCGATGTCCTGGGCCACGATCGCGTCGACCATGCCGGTCTCGCCGCGCTTGATGTCGAGCGAGCGCTCGAGGCTGGCGCGATAGCCGGTGACGACGATGGTGTCCAGGTCGGTCGCCGCTTCGGCGGACGCCGGCGGAGCCGGATCCTGCGCGGTGGCAGCGGCTTCCTGGGCGAACGAAGACGGCATGTACAAGGCCAGGCCGATCGAAGCGGCCAACAAGGTAACCGGTGTCTTCCGGCGGATGTTCCGGGTGTGCATATCCCCTCCCAAAGGAAATACTCGTGAATCGGCGGTGTCGGTAACGTCACTCGCCACCGGATGACACCGATGGCCAAACGGGAAGCTAACACCGGCCGTGAGCCACCACATCTTGCAGCGCAGCACAGCCAGGGGCCCCGCCCGGCTGGCATCCGCGCCCGTCGCCGCTAGAATTGACACCGATAGTCAACGGCCTGTCGCCAGCGCGGCATGCCACCATCGGTGCCGCTTGGCACCCGAAGAGGAGGGACAATGGCGCGGGTCGTATGTTTCGGTGAACTGCTGCTGCGCCTGAGCGCACCCGGCCGCGAACGGCTGCTGCAGAGCCCGCAGCTGGAAGCGCGGATCGGCGGGGCGGAAGCCAATGTCGGCGTCTCCCTGTCCTGCTTCGGCCACCAGGTCGCGGCGGTGAGTACGGTGGCCGACAACGCGCTGGGCGAAGCTGCCGCCGGCGAACTGCGCCGCCACGGCCTGGACACCTCCGGCGTGCGCAAGGTCGCCGGACGCATGGGCCTGTACTTCCTCGCCCCCGGCGCGATCCACCGTCCGGCCGAAGTGCTGTACGACCGCGCCGGTTCGGCCTTCGCCCTGGCGCCTGCCGACGCCTACGACTGGCCGGCGCTGCTGCGCGGTGCCGATTGGCTGCACTTGTCCGGGGTCACCCCGGCGCTGGGCGCCAACACCGCCGCCGCCGCGCTGGCCGCGGCGCGCGCCGCGCGCAAGGCGGGGGTCAAGGTGTCTTTCGACGGCAACTTCCGGCCCAAGCTCTGGGAAGTCTGGAAGGGCGACGCCAAGGCGATCCTGTCCGAGCTGATGGCCGAGGCCGACCTGCTGTTCGCCGACTACCGCGACATGGGCGTGGTGCTCGGTGGCCAGTATCCGCAGGCGCAGCCGCTGGCCCGCGTCGAGGCTGCCGCAGCCGATGCCTTCGCCGCATTTCCGCATCTGAAGTGGATGGCCTGCACGATCCGCGAACCGCGCAACGTCGATGCGCATGCGCTATCGGGCGTGCTGGTCGGTCGCGACAGCGGCACCGCGCTCGCACCGCAGGAAGAAGTGGGCCCGATCGTCGACCGCATCGGCGGCGGCGATGCCTTCGCCGCCGGCGTGCTGCACGGCCTGGTCAAGGGCTGGGCGCCTGAGCGCACGATCCGTTTCGGCCTGGCCGCCGGCTGCCTCAAGCATTCGATCCCCGGCGACTTCAACCTGGTGTCGGAAGCCGATGTCGAGGCGCTGGTCGGCGAAGGGCGCTACGACGTCAAGCGCTGAGCGCCGAGCCAAGCGATACGCGCGAGGCGAGCGCCCGCCGGAGAGCGGCAGAAGGCAATCCTTCTGTCGCTACTTCACACCGATGGTGGCCGGCGCACCCACATCGACATTTTCCTTGGGTGGATCGGTCCAGACCTCGTCCACCCATTCCTGGTACTGCTTCGGATTCCAGAACTTCTCCGCGTAGAAGTCATGGCCACGGATGTACGTTTGCATGCCGTAGGGCCCGGGCACGATCACATCCAGCTTGCGTTTGAGGCGTCCGCGGTTCTGCCAGCCGCGCCCGTTGCGAATCACCTTTGCCAGGGCCGGCCCGGTCACCGCGTGGGCGTACTTCTCCATGAGGGGCTGGCCGATCTCCATGGCACGAACCCGCTCGTCCTCGCTCAATTGCTTCCAGTACTGCTCCCGCAGGGCGACGAGCTGCCTGTAGCCGCGCTCGGCGGAGATGTCGGCCCATGCGTAGCCCAGGGAGCGATCGACCGGCTGGCCGATGCCCTTCCACGCCATCTCCGCGAGCATCGCCTGTGAGAGCTTGTCGCCGAAGCCGGCCGCCTTGGTGAATTTTTCCAGCGCGTCCTCGTAGCGGCCTTCGTCGTAGGCCAGCCAGCCTTCGGTGCGGTACTTCATGTCCGGGTGCGCGTTGAGGAAGGTCTGCGAACTCATGACCTTCTGGTCTTCCTTGTCGATCAGCGGCTCCTCGCTGGCATGGAGGGGGACGCTGACGGCGACAAGGAAAGACAGGACGGCGAGCAAGAAGGCAGATCGATGCATCGGAGATCCTGTCATCGTCATCGTCCCTGATCGGCGAAGGCATCATGACCTCGGGGTCACGAGCCTCAGTCCTCTGGAATCCATGCGAAACCGTCGCCCTGCGCCTGGACATGTCCCAGGCCGGGATACGGGAAGTGTACCGAGTAGATCCGCAGGTGCTCGTCGGCGGCCCGCTGCAGCAGCGCGCGGCGGCTGGCCTGGGCCGTCGGCGCATCGCCGTCGAAGCTTACCGTCCAGTCTGGCTGCCGCACCGAGACCACGTGGTGGTGCACGGCATCGCCCACGTAGAGCAGGCGCTGGTCGCCCGAGGCGATCGCGTAGGCGGTATGGCCCGGTGTATGCCCATCCACTGCGACGGCGGTGACCTGGCCGGGCACGAGCACTGCGCCGGGTTCGAACGTCGCCACGCGAGGCGTGATGGCTGCGACCAGCGCCGCATTCTGCGGCGACGCCTGCAGCGCGGCCCACTCTGCGATGGAGATATGAATGACGGCGTCCGGGAAGGCGGGCACGCCTTCGGTGGTCAGCAAGCCGCCGACATGATCGGCGTGGCCATGCGAGATGAATACATCGGTGACCTGTGCCGGCTCGACGCCTGCGTCGCGCAACGCCTGCGGCAGGCGTCCGCCCCGGGCGAAGCTGGCGCCCGCCGCCCCGGTATCGAACAGCAGCACGCGGCCATCGCCGCGCACCAGCAACGGCTGGATGCTCAGGTGCAGCGTGTCCGTCGGCAGACCGGCGGCGGTCAGCAGCGCGCTGACGTCGGCGATGGGCCGGCCGACGCCGAACACCGAGCCGTCGTTGGCGATATCGATATCGCCATCCTTCAGTGCGGCCGCCTCCAGGGCGCCGATGCGGAACGGGAATACGTCGGCAGGGACAGCCGCAGGCGCTTCGGCGACCGGTCCGGCGGTCGTGGCAGGCGTGGCGGCATCGGTCGGTGCGGACTTCGAGCACCCCGCGGCCATCATGCTGCCGAACAGGGCGAGGGTCAGGGCGCAAAGCGGCAGTCGGCTCATGGGATGGCTCCGGAAGCGAACGGTGGGTGCGTGCTCGCGGCACGCGAGGGCGGTCAGCCTAGACCCCCGTCCCCGGGCAGGACAACGCGCGCGCCGGAAAGGTGCATCCCGCCGCAATCCCGCAGCGGCGGGCGGCATCACCACCCGACCGTACCGGCACAGCGGGCATGGCCAGCGGATGAGCCGTCCGTTCGGCGCCCGGCCAACCGATCAGATGATCCGCAACGTGATCGCCTTGAGCACCGCGCGGGTGCGATCGCGGGTGCCGAGCTTGTCCAGGATCGTGGAGACGTAGTTCTTCACCGTGCCCTCGGCCAGGAACAGGCTGCGGGCGATCTCCTTGTTGGAGTAGCCGCCGGCGAGCAGGCGCAGGATCGCGACCTCGCGTTCGCCGAAGGTGTCGGTGGGCGGTGCCTCGTCGTGGAAACGATAGCGGGCGCGCACCGGGTCGGTGCTGACCGGCGCCAGCAGGGTTTCGCCGGCGGCGACGCGGACGATCGCTTCGTGCAGGTCTTCGGGTGCGGCGTCCTTGAGCAGGAAGCCCTGCGCGCCGGCCTCGCGCGCATGCAGCAGCAGGTCGCTGTCGTCGAACGTGGTCAGCAGCAGCACCGGCGTGCGGTCGCCTTCCTCGCGCAGTTCGCGCAACGCGGCGATGCCATCCAGCCCGGGCATGCGGATGTCGCTCAGCACCACGTCCACCGGCTGCAGCTGCAGCGCATCGAGCAGGCCCTGGCCGTCCTCGGCCTCGAACGCGACCTCGATGCCCAGCCGTTCCAGCAGCGCGCGCAGGCCTGCGCGCACCAGCGCCTGGTCGTCGGCCAGGGCGACCCGTATCGGCCGTTCCACCAGGCTCACGCAGGCAGCCTGGCCTGCAGTCGCAGGCCGCCGCGGGCGGTGCGACCGACCTCGAGCGCGCCTTCCAGCGCGGCCAGGCGCTCGCGCATGCCGGCGATGCCGTTGCCCTCGCGGATGTCGGCACCGCACTGCCCGTCGTCGTGTATGTCGATGCGCAAGCCTTCTTCCCCGCTGTCGATCCGCAGCCACACGCGCTCCGCGCCGGCGTGGCGTGCCGAATTGGTCAGCGCTTCCTGCGCAAGCCGCAGCACCGTCTCGGCCACGGCCGGATCGGTGACGCGAACCCCGGGTACGATTGTGAGTTGCAGCGACGGCCGCGGGAAGGGGGCGGCGAGCGCGCGCAGCGCGGTGGCCAGGTCCAGGCCACGGTCGTCGCGCAGGGACTGCACGACCTGGCGGATGTCGCCCATCAGCTCGCCGGCCAGGCGATCGGCCAGGGCGACGTCGGTGCGCCCGGCCAGGGCCGGGTCGGCTGCCAGGGCACGCAGGTTCAAGCGCATCGCGGTGAGCTTGTGCCCGGCCACGTCGTGCAGCTCGCGGGCCACGCGCAGGCGTTCGGCGTCGCGCGCGCTGTCGGCCAGCAGGGCGCGGGTCGCCAGCAGGTCGGCGTTGACCCGGGCCAGCGCATCGCGCGACTGCTCGGCCGAACGGGCGTAATGCACGCAGATCGCCGCCAGCGCCTGGAAGCCCATGTTGATCAGGACCATCGACAGCGCCGAGTCGAAGCCGGAGCGGCGCACGATCAGGTAGAAGGCCGCATTGGCCAGCAGGCCGGCGATGACCGCCACCCGTGGTGTCCAGACCGCGAACCCGCAGGCGACCCAGATCACCAGCAGCACCTGCGCGGTGCCGATCTTGCCGGTGAACGTGTTCAACGCCAGCGCCACCAGCGGCATGGCCACCAGCACCAGGTGCTGGGGCAGGCGCCGGTGCTCGGGAACCAGCTGCAGGATCAGGAACAGCAGCACGAAGACGCCCAGCAGCGCCGCCGCCGGCAGCTGCTGCGCCGGATCGGCGAAACGCAGCGAATAGCCCACGGTCAGCAGGGTGAGCAGCCCGGCCAGCGGGAGCGGTTGCAGCAAGGTCCGGAGCATCTGGCGCATGCGTGCATGCTCCGGCGGCAGCGCGCGGCTGGCAATGGCCGCCGATCCGGAAGTGACTTCCGGCACCCGCGCTCGGAGCGTGCGGTCAGCCTTCCGGCAGCGCCTGTCGCAGTTCGTTCATGTCGGCCCACGGATCGCCGCGCAATCGTGCGGCCCGCTGCAGCGCCTTGCCCAGGGTGAACGCGCCGGGGCCGGTGACCCGGGCCAGCTCGTCCCAGCGCAGTGGTACGGCGACCGTGGCGTGTTCGCGCGCTCGCAGCGACCAGCTGGCGACGCTGGTTGCCCCGCGCGTATTGCGCAGCCAGTCCAGGAAGATGCGGCCGCCGCGGACGTCCTTGCGCATGTTGGCCACGTAGCGCTCCGGCCCCTGGATTTCCATCGCCCGCGCGAACGCCTCGCAGAAATCGCGGGCCTGTTCCCACGGCGCGGCCGGAGCCAGCGGCACGACCACGTGCAGCCCCTTGCCGCCGCTCATGCGCAGGAAACTCTCCAGTCCGACTTCCCCAAGGCGCGCGCGCACCTCGCGCGCGGCAGCGGCGACCTGCTTCCAGCTCACGCCATCGCCCGGATCCAGGTCGAACACCAGCCGGTCGGCATGCTCGGGATCGTCGATCGTGGCGCCCCACGGATGCAGCTCGAGCACGTTCATCTGCACCAGCTGCAGCAGGCCGGCTTCGTCCTCGATGTAGATGTAGTCCTCCACGCCGCTTTTCTGGCGCAGCGGATGGGCATGCACATCCGGCCCGAAACCGGGGCCATGGTGCTTCTGGAAGAAACACCCGTCGCCGGCACCATCGGGGCAACGCACCAGCGACAGCGGACGGCGCGCGACCTCCGGCAACAGCCAGAGCGCGACGCTGCGGTAGTAGTCGGCCACGTCGGCTTTCGTGATGCTGTCGGCGGCGTAGACCACGCGCTCTGGGCTGGTCAGCGCGATCGTGCCTGCATCGGCGCTCGCCGCGCCTCGCGCTGCGCCACGGCGGGCCGGCGCATTGGCCACCTTCGCGGTCGCTTTCGTGGGCCTCGTCGCTTTCGCGGCCTTTGCCGCGCGCCCGACCGGCTTGGCCCCACCTTGCAGATCATCCATCGTCTTGTCCTCGCGCAATGCGCGGAAGCTTGACTGGCGCAACAGGCCTTCCTTGGCCCAGCCGCGGAAAGCCACTTCCACGACCAGTTTCGGCGTGATCCAGTGCACGCTGCGGGCACTGAACGGCACGTGCGCGGGCAGTTCGACGGCGGCCTTGTCCGTTTCCAGCGCACGCATGCGCCGATGAAGATCGCGCAGTACGGTATCTCCGAAACCGCTGCCGACGCGCCCGACATAACGCAGCCCGTCTTCCGTAGGCGTGGCCACCAGCAGCGAGCCGAAATGGCCACGCGCGCCTCTCGGCGCCGTGTAGCCGACCACCACGAACTCGTCGCCCTGTTCGTGCTTGGTCTTGATCCAGTCCTGGCCGCGGCCGCCCTGGTAACGCGCGTCCACGCGCTTGCTCACGATGCCTTCGAAGCCGGCCTTGCCGCTGGCGGCGAACACCTCCGCGCCGTGGCCGACCACGTGGTCGCTGAAGGCGAGCACGCCGGCTCCCTTGCCGAGCAGCTCCTGCAGCAGCGTCTTGCGCCCGAGCAGCGGGCTGCGCGCCAGATCGACGCCGGCCACGCCGGGCAGGTCGAACACCACGTAGCGCAACGGCTGCCGCGCGCTGCCTTCGAGTACCCGCTGCAAACCGGAGAAATCGCTGTGGCCTTGCGCGTCGAGCACCACCAGCTCGCCGTCCAGACGTGCATCGGAAACCGGCAGCGCTTCGATCGCGCGCACTACTTCGGGCAGCCGCTGCGTCCAGTCCAGGTCGTTGCGCGAGCGCAGCCTGGCGTGGCCATCGACCAGGTCGGCCAGCAAGCGGTAGCCGTCCAACTTGATCTCATGCAGCCAGCCGTCGCCGGCCGGTGGCGCGGCGCGCAGCGTGCAAAGTTCCGGCGCGAAGCCGGGCGGATGCGGGCGGTCGCGGGCGCCCTCCAGCTTGAGCGCGCGTTTGTGCCAGGCTGCGTCCTGGCGCCGGCGCGGCTTGCCTGCGCCTGTATCGCCCGATGCGGCGCTGCGCCTGGATGCTGCTCCGCCTGCCTTCGAAGCCTTCGCGCGCGAGCCTCGCACGGTGCCGCCCGTGGCCGATCCGATCAGATCATCCGCCTCCATGTCTCCGGCATGCGCATCGTCGCGCTTGATCAGCAGCCATTGCGGCTGGCGCGCCTGCTTGCCCGTGCGCACCAGCTTCCATGCACCGGCGAGCTTGCCGCCATGCAGTTCGAAATCCAGCTTTCCCCTGGCAATGGCCTCGAGCGGATCGCCTTCTATCGCCCAGGTGCCATGGTCGAACACATCGACATGGCCGGCGCCGTAGTGGCCTTTCGGGATGTCGCCCTCGAAGCCGGCGTAGTCCAGCGGATGATCCTCGACCTGCACCGCCAGGCGCTTCTCGCCGGCGCGTAGCGACGGACCTTTCGGCACCGCCCAGCTCTTGAGCACGCCATCGGCCTCGAGCCGGAAATCGTAATGACGGCTGGACGCGTGGTGCAGCTGCACGACGAAGATCGGCCGGTGCGCACGCGCGCGCCGCGCGGCCGCGCCGCTGGGTTCGGGCGTGGCGGCGAAATCGCGCTTGCGGCTGTAGTCGTGCAGCGACACGGGTCAACCCGTCTTGCGTTTCGGCGTCGTCTTCTTCGCCGGAGCCTTCGCCGCGGTCTTGGCAGCCTTGGCAGGCGCCTTGGCGGCGGTTCTCTTGGTCGCCTTGGTGGCGCGCGCCGCGGTCTTCTTCGCCGGCGTGCGCTTCTTCGCGTCCAGGCTCTGCTTCAGCAGCGCCATGAAGTCCACGACATTGGTCGCGGTCTCTTCCGCCGCTTCGGTCTCATCGTCGATCTTGGTGGTGCCGCCCTTGCCCTTGACCCGCTTGCGGATGATCGCGTGCAGGCGCTCGCGGAACTCGTCCTTGTAGTCGTCCGGCTTCCAGGTGCCGCTCATCGAATCGATCAGCTGCTCGGCCATCTGCAGCTCCTTGGCCGTCACCCGGTAATCGGAAGGCTTGCCTTCCGGCAGCGGGTAATCGGCCGGGTCGACCAGCTCCTGCGGATAGCGCAGCAGCATCAGCACCAGCGCGTCGCCCTGCGGCAGCACGGCGGCCAGGTATTCGCGGGTGCGGATCACCACCCGGGCGATGCCCACCCGCGCGCTGCCGCGCAGCGTTTCGCGCAGCAGCACGTAGCCTTTCTCGGCCTTCTTGGCCGGGACCAGCACGTAGGGTTTTTCGAAGTAGCGCGGATCGATGTCGGCCGCATCCACGAACGCCTCCACCTCCACCGTCTCGTGGCTCTCCGGCGCGGCGGCCTTGATGTCCGCTTCCTCGAGCACGACGTAACTGCCCTTGTCGTACTCGTAGGCCTTGACCACGTCCTTCCACGGCACCTCCTCGCCGGTGTCGGCGTTGACCCGCTCGTAGCGCACCGGCTTGCGGTCGCGCGAGTCGAGCATGCGGAAATGCAGGTCGGTGCGGCGCTCGCCGGGCATCAGCGATACCGGCACGTTGAGCAGACCGAAGGACAGGGTGCCGGTCCAGATCGGGCGGGCCATGACGGATGCCTCGGGCGACGGGCGTGCAGGGTTATCACGCGTCACGTGGGCTGTCCGTGATGGCCGCCGGGCGCTTGAAAGACGGCATCACCGCCGCCTCACGCAGGTGTCACGCGTCCTTTCCGTTGGCCGGCGGACGATGACTTTCCCAGTCACTGCGGAGGCCGATCATGGCCGCACGCGATCGCAAGGATCCGCCGCCGCCCGGCGGCCGCACGCCGCAACCGGAGGCGCCGAACGAGCGCCGCGAGCGCAAGGAACACGAGAGCCGCAATCAGGATGAAGCGCTGGAGGAAACCTTCCCGGCCAGCGATCCGGTGTCGCCATTCGTTCCGGCCAAGGTGCCCAGGTAGCGCGCCGGTGCCCGGCACAGGATGGCGCGCATAAAAAAGGCCCGGCGATGCCGGGCCTTCGATGACGCAACCGCGCGGCCGGATCAGCCGCGGCTGACTGCCGCCACTGCCTTGGCCACGTACTCCAGGTTGCCCTGGTTGAGTGCGGCCACGCAGATGCGGCCGGTGCCGACCGCGTAGATGCCGAACTCGTCGCGCAGGCGGTCGACCTGGGCCTTGCTCAGACCCGAGTACGAGAACATGCCCGCCTGCTGGCGGATGAAGGCGTACTCCGGATGGCCCTGCTCGATCAGCTTCTGCACCAGGCCCTCGCGCAGGGCGTGGATGCGCTCGCGCATCTGCGTCAGTTCCGCTTCCCACACCGCGCGCAGTTCCGGGCTGGTCAGCACGCCGGCGACCAGCGCGGCGCCATGCGCGGACGGGCTGGAGTAGATGGTGCGGATGATGCGCTTGACCTGCGACTGCACCGCCTTGGCCTCATCGGCGCTGGCGGCCACGATCGACAGCGCGCCCACGCGCTCGCCGTAGAGCGAGAACGACTTGGAGTACGAGCTGGCGACCACGAACGAATCGATCCCGGCCTCGACCAGGATGCCGATCGCCGCGGCGTCTTCGGCGATGCCCTTGTCGAAGCCCTGGTAGGCCATGTCGATGAACGGGAACAGCTGCCGCTCCTTGAGCAGCGCGGCGACCTGCTTCCACTGCGCCACGGTCAGGTCCGCGCCGGTGGGGTTGTGGCAGCACGCGTGCAGCAGCACGGTGGTGCCCGGCTGCAGCTTGCCCAGGTCGGCGAGCATGCCGTCGAAGTCCACGCCGTGGCTGACCGAGTCGAAGTAGGTGTAGTCGACGATGTCGAAGCCGGCGGCGGTGAACACCGCGCGGTGGTTCTCCCAACTCGGGTTGCTCAGCGCCAGGGTCGCGTGCGGCAGCGCCTTGCGCAGCAGCTCGGCGCCCACGCGCAGCGCACCGCTGCCGCCCACGGTCTGGGTGGTGGCCACGCGGCCGGCGGCCAGCAGCGGCGAGTCCTTGCCGAACAGCAGCTCGCGGGTGGCCTGGGTGTAGCCCGGCAGGCCGTCGATCGGCAGGTAGCCGCGCGGGCGCGCGGCGGCGGCCAACGACTGCTCGACCTGCTGCACCGCTTTGAGCAGCGGGATCCGACCCTGTTCGTCGTAGTAGATGCCCACGCCCAGGTTGACCTTGGTGGTGCGGGAGTCGGCGTTGTAGGCCTCGGTCAGGCCCAGGATCGGATCGCCCGGGACCAGTTCGACGTTCGAGAAGAAGGACACGGCTTGGCTCTGTGTTCGGAGGGGGGCGGGTCCGCGCCGGAAGCGCCGGCAGGGGCGAAAGCGGGCGCGAACCGCGCGCGCAATGCTATCAGGCCGCCGTCGCGGCCTCGACCGTTTCCACTGTGACCGAGCCCGCACGGCCCGGTCCGACGGGCCTCAGAACCGGTAGGTCGCGCCCAGGCGCAGGCCGCTGTTGCGCAGCTTCAGGTGCCCGGTGAACGAGTCGCGCTCGGTCCGCGCGTCGATGTCGCTGAGGGTGTAGTCCAGCAACAGGCCGAAATGGTCCCACGGATGCCACTCCACGCCGCCGCGCGCGAAGATCACGTCGCCGTGGATGTCGTTGATCTCGGTGGAGAACCAGCCCGCGTCGGCGACGATCCGCCAGTCCTCGGCCGGGGTCCAGCGCCAGGCCGCGCCCAGCGTCGGCGCCGGCAGGTCGGCGCTCACCGAGTCGTTCAGGCCGCCGCTGCCGATCGGGTTGCCGTTGACGTCGGCTTCCAGCTCGATCCCCAGCTCGATCTGGTACCAGGTCAGGCCGACCCGCGGCCCCAGCGCCCAGTTTTCCTCGAAGAAGCCCCACCAGGTGTAGTACGCCTCGATTGCGTCCAGGTCGTAGTGGCCGCGCACGGTGGCCGAGGCCTGGTAGAGGTGGTCCTCGAACATGATGTCGCGTTCCAGGCGCTTCTCGCTGTCCACGCCGTTCTGGAAATACAGCAGGCCGACCTCGTGCCGCTCGAACGGGCGCCAGGTCACGCCGAGGAAGCCGATCATGTCGTCCTTGTCCAGGCCCAGGTCGCGGGACAGGTCGATCGTGGTGCCATCGAAGAACTCGCCATCGGCGCGCAGGCGCGTGTCGAAGCGGGTGATGTAGCCGCCGATGCTGACGCTGAAGGTGTCCACCGGTTCGACGGCGGCGGCGATGCCCGGCAAGGTCGCCAACACGGCGGCGACGGCCAGCGGCAATGAAGTCCTGCGACGAACCGAATGCGGCATGGAATTCCCCCCGATCCAGGATGCGGCGATCCGCACGAAGCGGCACGACTGCAGGCCGACTATACCGCGCAACCCGCCGCACGCTAGCGCGGCTGCCACTCCAGCCCGGCCAGGAACGCGCGCCCGGGACCGGGCTCGTAGTAGCGGCCATTGGCTTCGTTGACGATCACCGAGCCGATGGTCTGCCGGTTGAACAGGTTGTCGATGCGCGCGAAGGCGCGCAGGCGGCCATGGCCCAGCATCCAGCCGCGCGCCACATCGATGTGCATGAGCCCGTATCCCGGTGCAGAAGCGGTGCCGCGATCGTCGGCGGTCACCGAGCCGGTGCCCACCGCTTCCACGCCCGCTTCCCAGTCCGCATGTCGCCATTGCAGCCGCGCCTGGCCGAATCGTTGCGGCACGCCGGGAATCGCCGTGCCGGCGGCGACCATGGCCGTCGGTCCCGGACAGTTGCCGGCGCAGACCGGAAAGCCATCGCGAAAATAGGCGTCCAGCCAGGTCGCGGCCAGCTGCAGCGACCAGGCTTCGTCCAACGGCAGCCGCGCCGACAGCTCCGCGCCCTGGCGGCGCGCGCGGCCGGCGTTGCGGTAGCTGCTGCGCCCACCGCTGTTGCGCGCGACCGCCAGCTCGTCGTCGGTGTCGGCGCGGAACAGCGCCGATTCCACCGCCGCGCCCGAGGTCGCGCGCCACTTCATGCCCAACTCGAGGTTGCGGCTCACCGCAGGGCGCAGGTCCAGGGCCAGGCCGGCGCCGCCATCGGCGCGATAGGCCAGTTCGTTGAAGGTCGGCGTCTCGAAGCCGCGTCCGGCCGATGCGTACAGGCGCAGGTTGTCGGCGGCGGCGAACACCAGCCCGGCCACGGGCGTGGTCTGCGAATACTCGACGCGGCCGCTGTCGTCCGGATTGCCGGCGGTGATGTAGTGGTCGTCGGAATCGAAGCGCACCACGCTGTGGCGCGCACCGGCCTGCAACGACCAGCGCGGTGCGAATTCCCACCACGCCTGCGCGTACTGGTCGAAGTTGTCGACCACATCGCGCTGGTCGCGGCGCAACGCGCCGCGCACGCCGAGCGTGGGACTGCCGCTGCCGTCGAGGCGGAAGTTCTCGTAGCCGCGTCGCCATTGCCGCTGCCGGTCGGCGCTGGTGCCGACGGTGAACTCGAAGTCGCCAGCGCCCACCTGCCGCTGCCAGCTCACGCGCGCATCGGCGCCGCCATAGCCGTTGTCCAGGTCGATTACGCCGCCGGCGCTGAGCGGGTTGGCCTGCGCGGCCACCGGCACCGCCAGGTACTGCACGACGCTGCGCGTGCCGCCGTAACCGGTGAGCCGCAGCTGCCCGCCATCGCCCAGCGGTTGCCGCCAGCTCGCGCCGAGCTGGTCCTGGCCCACCGATTTGCGCGTGTCGAACTGCAGCGCCACGGCAGGCGCCTGGCGCGGGTCCTCGCGCACCTGCGCCCAGGTCAGGCCCAGCGGATCGAGCGCATCGGGCGAGCGGAAGTGGTTGCCGACCACTTCCAGCCGGCCGCCGCCGGTGAAGTCGCGGTGCAGCTTGAGGTTGGCCGACTCGCGCCGCGCCGCACTGTGCTCGCGGTAGCCATCGGTATCGAACACCGAGGCCGCCAGGTGATAGCCGGTGCCGGCGGCGATGCCGCGTATGCGCGCGCTGGCCGACACGCTGTCGTAGGCAGCGGCGGTAGCGCGCAGGTCGACGCGGGTGGGGTCGCTGCCATCGGCGCTCCACAGCTGGACCACGCCGCCGGAGGAATTGCCGTACAGCGCCGAGAACGGGCCGCGCATCACCTCGATCCGGTCGCCGGCGGCCAGCGCGAAATGCGAGAGCTGGCCCTGGCCGTCGGGCATCGTCGCCGGGATGCCGTCGGCATACAGGCGCACGCCGCGCACACCGAAGGTGGCGCGCGCACCGAAACCACGGATCGACAGCTGGGTGTCCTGCGCGTTGTTCTGGCGGTCGCGCGCCAGCAGGCCCGGCACGCCGCCGAGCGCTTCGGACAGGTTGACCTGCGGGCGCGACGAACCGTCGCGCAGGTCGACCACGTCCAGCGATGCGGGCAGGTCGAAGGCCGTGGCCGAGTCCACCCGCGCGGTCACCACCACCTGCGGCAGCGTGGTCGTGTCCTGGGCGACGGCGGGAATGGACAGCGTGGCAAGGACCACGCCGGCGGCGCGGCACCGGGAGCGGGACGTCATGGCGACAGTGTACGGGCCGTCCGTTGCGGGCCGCACCCGTGGAACTGCGCGGTTCCACGCCGACGCACGCGTGCGCCACCTCAGAACCAATCACCATCATTCCAAAAGGAAATGTGCATCTGCCCAATGGTTGCCACCGAAACGGGGCCGGATAACGCGCGCTTTACCAACGCGGCCGCCGGCGCCGGTCTACTGCGCCTTCGTCGAATCAGCGGAGGGCGGGGCGATGCGGATCACGATCATCGGTGCCGGTTTCAGCGGCAGCGTGCTGGCGACCGAACTGGCGCGCAGCGCTCCCACCGGCGTGGACCTGTGCCTGGTCGGCATGTCCGACGGCTATGGCCGCGGCGTGGCCTACGGCGAGGCCCGCCCCGAACACCTGCTCAACGTGCGCGCCCGCGACCTGGGCGCGACCCAGGACCAGCCCGGTGAATTCGCGCGCTGGCTCAACCTGACCCGGCGCGCCGAGGAGAGCTTCCTGCCGCGCCTGGTCTATGGCGAATACCTGTACTCGCGCCTGCAGTCGGCCGCGCAGGTCTCGCTGGCCGGGTTCAACCAGGTCACCCAGGAGGCCGTGGCGGTCGACCGCGAGGGCAGCGCGTTCCGGGTGACCCTGGCCGACGGCTCGGATTTCCTCACCGACAAGATCGCATTGGCGGTCGGCACGCTGCCTCCGCAACGGCTGCAGGGCGTGGGGCCGCGCCTGCTGGTCGATCCGGGTTACGTCGCCTGGCCGTGGCAGCGCAACCTGCGCGGCGAAGACGCGCTGGCGCGCGTGCCGCGCGACGCGCGGGTGCTGATCGTCGGCACTGGCCTGACCATGGCCGACACCGTGGTGACCCTGCTGCGCCGTGGCCATTCCGGCCCGATCACCGCGATCTCGCGGCACGGCCTGCTGCCGCGCGCGCACCTGGCCGAGCCGGGGCCGGCGATCGCGCTGCCGCCCAACGTGCTGCATGCGCTCAACAGCGCCGATGTGGGCCAGCTGCTGCGCACGATTCGCAGCCTGGCGCCGATCGTGCCGGACTGGCGCGCGCTGGTCGACGCGCTGCGCCCCTACCTGCAGGGCTACTGGAAGACCCTGCCCGACGAGCAGCGTGGACGCTTCCTGCGCCACCTGCGCTCGTACTGGGAGATCGTCCGCCATCGCCTGGCACCGAGCGTGCACGAGGAGCTGGAACAGCTGCAGGCCACCGGCCAGCTGCGCGTGCGCGCCGGCCGGCTGCTGCGCGCCAGCCGTGGCGAGGCCGCCGTGGAAGTGCTGATCCGCGAACGAGGCCAGGCCCATGCCAGCGCCGAGCAATACGACGTCCTGGTCCGCGCCACCGGCCTGGATACCGACATCGAGCGCACCAGCCATCCGCTGATCGGCCAGCTGCGCGACGCCGGCACCATCAGCGCCGATCCGCTCGGCCTGGGCCTGCGTGCGACCGCGCAGTACGAGGCGCTGGATCGCCACGGTACGCCGGTGCGCGGGCTCTACTGCATCGGCCCGCTGCTGCGCGGCCAGTTGTGGGAGATCACGGCGGTGCCGGAGTTGCGCGTGGCCGCTCGGCAGCTGGCCGCGCAGCTGCTCAAGCCGCCGGCCACGTCCTCGCGCGCGTCGCGCGAGCCGCTGCCGCGTGCGGCAGCGCACGCCGGTTGATGCCGTCAACAGATTGCGGCCTTCAGCGGCCGCTGCTGTTCAACAGGTCGCGGTCGTCACGGACCGCTACCGCTCAATGGATCGCAGCCCTCACGGGCCACGATCGATAGCAATCACACGTCGCCGTCGGTCGACCAGCCTTCGCCGCTGCCGCGCTGGTGCACGCGGTCGTCTCCGCGCACTTCACCGGCCGGGATCGTGTCCTGCTGGGCCAGTCGTGCATAGATCGGTGCGAAGTCCGGCGCGGTGGCCTGCATCAGCTGTTCGAAGCTGTCGATGACGAAGTAGCTCTTCTGGAAAGTGTCGATCCGGTAGCGGGTGCGCATGATCCGCTCCAGGTCGAAGCCGATCCGGTTCGGCGCGGCCGACTCCAGCGAGTGCAGCGATTCGCCCTTGGAAGAGACGATGCCGGCGCCATAGATGCGCAGGCCGTCGTGCTGGCGGATCAGGCCGAACTCCACCGTGTACCAGTACAGCCGGGTCAGGTTCTGCAGCGCCTCCGGGCCGATCGCATGCGCCTTCACCCCGCCGGCGCCGTACGCCTGCATGTAGTCGGCGAACATCGGGTCCATCAGCAGTGGCACATGGCCGAACAGGTCGTGGAACAGGTCCGGCTCGGCGATGTAGTCGATCTGGTCCGGGCGCCGGATCCACCAGGTCACCGGGAAGCGACGGTTGGCCAGGTGGTCGAAGAAATCCAGTTCCGGCAGCAGGCCTTCCACGCCGACCAGGGTCCAGCCGGTGGCCGCGCCGAGGACTTCATTGAGCTGGTCGAAGCGCGGGATCGAACGCGCGTCCATGCCCATCGCGTCCTGCGCCTGCAGGAACTCGTCGCAGGCACGACCGGCCAGCAGCTCGCGCTGGCGCGCGTAGAGCGTGCCCCAGGTGGCGTGGTCGTCGGCGCTGTAGTCCAGCCACGGTTGCTCGACCACGGCGGTGGTGTAGACCGGGACGTAACCCTTGTCGGTCTGTTGGTGTTCCACGCGGCGGGGGGCGGATTCGGTCATGGCGGCGGCCTGCGGCGATCAGGCCGTCAGGGTAGGCGCAATTCCGCGCAACGGGATTGCAAAGTTGCGTCATATGAGTAAAACGATGCAATCTTGTTGCGTAAACCCGCTGTTGCGAGGCAACGAATGGCCGCTACCGCCGAATTCGACCGCACCGACCTGCGGCTGCTGGCCCTCCTCCAGCGGCAGGGCCGGGCTACCAACGCCGAGCTGGCCGCGCAGGTGAACCTGTCGCCCTCGGCCTGCCTGCGCCGGATCCAGCGGCTGGAGGCCACCGGGGTGGTGGCCGGCTATGCCGCGCGGCTGGATCCGCAGGTGCTGGGCCTGGGCCTGCAGGCCTTCGTCCGTGTCCAGCTGGAAAAGCACGGCAGCGCGGGCATCGACCGCTTCGTCGAGCGCGTGCAGGGTTGGGACGAGGTGGTCGCCTGCCATGCGCTGACCGGCGACATGGACTACCTGGTGCACGTCTATGTGCGCGACCTCGAGCACTTCTCGCACTTCCTGCTCGATCGCCTGCTCAACGACTCCGGCGTGGCCGACGTGAACTCCAGCTTCGTGCTGCGCACAGTGAAGGGCTTCGCCGGACTGCCCCTGCCGGGCTGATCACCGCAAGCGCCGCCGCTTGGCGCTACCATCCGGCCAAACCCAGGGCAGGAGGCAGTCATGCGCAATGCAATGGCAATGGGAGTGCTGTTACTGGCCGCGCAGCCGTCACTGGCCAGCGATCCGGCCGCATACGACCCGTACGAACGCGAGATCAGCCAGGCCAGCGAGCTGGTGCCCTGGTGCCGGCAGGAAGCCGAAGCACGCTTCGTCGCGCGCGGCGAGCGCACCTACCAGTGGAGCGCGTCCTACAGTGATCGCGGCAATGCATTGTCGGTGGAGGGGCGGCTGCGCGTGGAAGGACGCGACGTCAAGGTGAACTGCCGCATCGCCCGAGGCGCGCGCGAGCGTTACGCGACGATCGACATCCAGGATCCGAAGGGCTGAGCATCCGAAGGGAGAATCACGCCATGCAAACCCGGACAGGCCCGCAGCGCGGGCACACGATGTGGCGGTACTTGGCGATCGCCACGATCCTGGCATCGATCGCCGGCTGTACCGCATCGCCGCCTCCGGCTGCGCCTGCACAACAACCGGCCGAACCGACAGCACCTGCGTCCGCGCCGGTGGTGGGCGGCGACCGCGACGCGCACGGCTGCATTCCCTCGGCCGGCTATCGCTGGTGCGAACGCAGCGCGCGCTGCGAGCGGCCGTGGGAGCTGGCCAAGGCGCAGGGCTTCGAGAACACCGCCGAGGCGTTCGAGCAGTACTGCCGCGCAGCGCCGGCGACTTCCGGCTGACGATTCCGCGCGCCACGCGCAATCGCGTGGCGCGACGTGCGATCGCTCAGAGGACGCCGGACAGCGGAATCGCCAGCGCCGCCGCTTCGGCCGCGCAGTCGCGGTCCGGGGCCAAGCCCTGCGCACGCGCATGGGCCAGTTCGGCCGATGCGGCGGCCAGGTCCGCGCGGAACGTGGGATCGGACTGCAACCGCGCGACCGCGCCGGAAGCCATGAAACGGCCCTGCAGCACGTCGCTCTGCCAATGCACGTTGCACACCAGCCGGCTCTCGCCGAACGAGCGGCCGCGCGCGAGCAGCGCGTCGGTGCGTTCGGGCGCGGCCTGGGTCAGCAGCAACGCCCAGGCCCAGCCGATCGCGGTATGGCCCGACGGATAGGAACCGTTGCCGCGCAGTGCCGCTTCCTCGGACGGCGTGCAGGTCGGCGCGCCGTTTTCGACGAACGGGCGCGTGCGCTGGTAGCGCTCCTTCGCCGCACGGGTTGCCATTGCCGCATCCATCAGGGTGCGGCGCAGCAGGCGGTAGGTGGCGGGTGTGTGTTCGGCATCGATGCGCACGCCCAGCGCGCAGGCGAACGTGCCGGCGGCAGCCGGGAACGTAAGGTCGGCATCGCGCGTGGCCTGCTCGAAGCGCGGCGTGCCGCGCAGCGCCAGCGCCGCACGCATCACCGCGTGGTCCTGCGCCAGCGCCGCGCTGCCGGCGGCCGGTGGCGCCGGCACCAGGGCCAGGCTGTCTGGAATGGCATCGGCAGCCAGATAGCCGGCCAGCATGCCCGGCCTGATCTCGGGGACCTTGTCGGCCACGGCGGCGGGCGTGGTCGGCGTGCTTGCCCGCGCCGTGTCGGCGACCGGCGTGGCCGCGCACGCGGCCAGCAACATCGCGGCGCAGGCCAGCGCCAGCAGGCGCAGCGGGCTGGCGGAAGAGTTGCGTTGGATCATCGTGTGGTTTCCTTGCGTGCGGCCGGTACCGGCGCGTCCAGTCCGTCACGCAGCGAGTCGAGCAGTTCGTCGTCGATGTCGTGCCGGTGTTCCCAGTACATCATGCCGCCCAGCCCGCGCTCGCGCACGAAGGCGGCCTTGGCCGCCAGCGACTGCGGATCGTCGTAGGTGATGAAGTTGCGCGTGGCGGCATTCCACAGATACGGCGCATGCGCCTGCTCGTCCCAGTAGCGCACGTAGCCATCGTTGCCGGTCAGGTCGCGCAGATCGCGCCAGGCCAGCGAATCGACGAAGCGGCCGTAGCGCTGGTACAGGCCGCGGTGCGCGGGTTCGACGTCGGCGAACTGGCGGCCGTAGAACGCCACGCCGACGTTGAGCTTGGCGGCGGGCACGCCGGCGGCGAGGAATTCGTCCACCGCCTGCACGGTGGTGCGGCTGCCGGCCGGCGCCAGCGACGAGCGGTCCAGGCCGGTGTGGTGGCCGGTGGTGTCGGCCAGGCTGCCGTAGAAGTCATAGGTCATCAGGTTGACCCAGTCGAGCACGCGCACGATCCGCGCCAGCTCCAGGCCTCGTGCCGCTTCGCCGTCGGCGGCGGCGATGGTGAGCAGGTAGTGGCGACCATCGGCGCGCCCGAGCTCGTCGAGCTTCGCGCGCACGTCCTCCAGCATCAGGCTGAAGTTCTCGCGGTCTTCGGGGCGGTGGCTGATGCCCGGGCCGGGCAGGGTCGGGTATTCCCAGTCGATGTCGATGCCATCGAGCCGGTGCTCGCGCATCAGCCGCACCGCGCTGGCGGTGAAGCGTGCGCGCGACTGCGCGGTGAGCGCGGCTTCGGAGAAGTGGTCCGCGCCCCAGCCGCCGATCGAGACCAGCACCTTGAGGTCGGGATTGGCCTGGCGCAGCGCGGTCAGGCCGGCCAGCGAAGCGGTGGCGGTGGTGCCGGGGAGATAGACCTCGCCGGCGGGGTTCACCAGGGCGAAGGCGAAGTTGATCGCATCGAGCTTGCCGGCGCTGATCGGCGGCAGCGTCGGGCCGTCCATGACATAGCCGATCACCTTCAGTCGCGCATGGTCGGCGGGCGCGGCCAGGGTCGCGACCGGCAGCAGCGTGGCGAGGGCGAGCATCGCGCGCAGCAGGCGTGCGGAGAACGGAGAACGCTTGCGGGTCATGCGATGGCCTTGGGCGGTGCGAAGGCCGGCCACTATAAGCGCGTGCGCGCCTTCGGCGGCGCGCTTGGACCGGGTGGCATCGGGAAGTGACGCACGCCTGTCCGCAGCGTCATCTCCGCGCGACGGGATGCTGTCGCGCAGCAGCGCTCCAGGTCACCACTCAGGCCATCGGCTGTCGCGTTGATGTCCTGCGATCAGTCCTGCGGTGCCTGCGGCGGTCGCGGCGGGAACGCGACCACCTTGCCGCGCGGGCCTTCGTCGTCGTTGTCGCGGTGCCACAACACCGGCACTTCATCGGGTGACGGAGGTTCGAGGCTCTCCCGTTCCTCGGCACGGCGCTGGGCTTTTTCTTCCTCGATCTCCCAGCTGTAGAGCTTGCGCGGCGGCACCGGATCCAGGTGCCGGAACAGGAAGCCGGCGAGGATGCCGCCGATCGCGCCCCCCAGGTGCGACTGCCAGGAGATGCCGTCGCCGTGCGGCAGCACGGTCAGCACCGAACCGCCATAGAACAGCATCGCGATCATGCCGGCGGCGATGGAGGGACGGTCGCGGCGCAGCAGGCCCAGCGTGGTCACCAGGAACATCAAGCCGTGGGTCACGCCGCTGGCGCCGAGGTGGCGGGTGCCTTCCTCGCCCAGCAGCCAGGCACCGAGCCCGGAGGTCAGCCACATCAGCGGAATCGCGCGCAGCGTGGCGCGCGGATACACGCTGCCGGCCAGCGTGCCCAGGATCAGCAGCGCGGTCGCGTTGGCCGCCAGGTGCGCGATCGAGCCATGCAGCAGCGGAGCGGTCAGCAGGCCCAGCAGCGAGGTCAGGTCGCGCGGCGATACGGCCATCGCCGAGACCGGCAGGCGCGGCTGGAGCGCGAATATCACCACCAGCAGGCCGACGAAGCCCAGGCTGAGGTTGAAGGCAAGCAGCAGCCGGCGGCGGTCGCGCTCGGCGGCGGTCTGTGTCGGTTCGGGGCTCATGATCCCTCCATGGTCGAGACTGACCATGGCGGCGGCGGCGCTCCGAATCAAGTCGGGCGGGCCGACCATCAAGTCGGGCGGGCCGACCATCAGGCCGGCCGGGCAAAAAAACGGGCGCGGTGGTTCGCACCGCGCCCAACTAGCTCACCCTGCTGGGAGAGAGACAGAGAGAGAGCTTCCCTACTACTTCACCTCGAACTCCTTCGACTGGACGACCGCGCCGTCGAGGGAGATTTCGACCTTGTAGCGGCCGACGGGGAAACCGTCGGGCTTGCTGATCTGGAATGCGGTGCTGCCGTCGCCGGTCAGGTTCAGGTCGCGGGAGTCCTCATGGACGGTCTGGCCGTCCTGGAAGGTCCACTTCGCCGCCAGCTTGCCGGGCACCGTGGCGGCCGGATCGCTGGTGCGGGTGGTAACCGACGCGAAGATGGTGTCCTTCGGTGCGAACGTGGTGGCCGATGCGGCCACGCGGTTGTCGGCGCCCACGGCATTGCCCAGGTCCAGGGCAGTCACGCTGGCGGTCGCGGCGGCCGGCGCAGTCGCCAGGGGTGCCGCAGGTTCGGTGGTGGCAGCCGGAGCCGGCGGAGGAACCGGTTCGGGCTTCTTGCAGGCGGACAGCACCAGCGCGGCGGCCAGTGCGGCCGTGAGCGGATACAGCGGGCGGATGCGGCTCATGGAGGATCCTTCTGGTCTGCGGACGGATGTCCGCCTCATGCCTTGGCGGGCGGGATCTTCAGCACCTGGCCGGGCTTGATCCGGTCCGGGTCGTCGAGCTGGTCGCGATTGGCTGCGAAGATCAGCGGCCAGGCGCTGGCCTCGCCATAGAACTGCTTGGCGATCGCCGACAGGTTGTCGCCCTTCTCGACGGTGTAGGTCTGCTCGGGCGGATTGACGATCTCCTCGGTGGAGGTGACCGCGCCCTGTACGTTGCTGAAATCCGGGCGCTCGGTCTCGGTGCTGCTGACGCCGCCCTGCACGTTGGAGAAGTCCGGCTTTTTTCCGGTACTCATGCGCGTGACCTGCTCTGAAGGCGCGGTCACCGTCTCACAGTGGCTGTTAACAAAGCATCTGAAGCTCGTGAAGCCTTTATTGTTTCAGGCCTCGTGGCTCGCAATCGAACACCGGCTTATTGACGCAGGTCACGCAATGCCGCGGGCGGCGCCACGTCGGGGGTCGCCCGCCAGGGGTTGATGTCCAGTCCGCCGCGGCGCGTATAGCGCGCCTCGACCGACAGGCTCTGCGGGCGGCAGCGCTGCAGCACGTCGAGGAAGATCCGCTCCACGCACTGCTCGTGGAAGCCGGCGTGCTCGCGGAAGCTCACCAGGTAGCGCAGCAGCCCGGTGCGGTCGATGCGCGGCCCGCGATAGCGCAGGTGCACGCTGGCCCAGTCCGGCTGGCCGGTGACCGGGCAGTTGGACTTGAGCAGTGCCGAGGTCAGGTCTTCCTCGACCTGCACCGCGTCGTCGGCCTGCAGGTAATCCGCGTTCGGCGGGCCGTAGTCGTCGAAGTCAGCGTCGATGCCGTCGATCGATTCGCCATCCTGCGTGGCGGCATCGACCATCGGCGGCAGCCCGAAGACAACCGTCACCGGCGCGCCGGCGCTGCGCGACAGGTCCCCGGCGATGCGCGCGAGCAGCGCCTGCGCGTCGTCGAAGCGCTCGCTGTTGAGCGAGTTCAGATAGAGCTTGAGCGACTTGGACTCGACCAGGCTCGGCGAGTCGTGCGGCACCTGCAACGTGGCCACCGTGGCCTGCGGCTTGCCGCGCGCATCCAGCCAGGACACCTCGAAGGCGTGCCAGCGGTCGTGGCCGACGAAGGGCAGCGCCGCACCTGCGGGCAGGCCCAGTTCGGCGCGCGCACCGGCACGCGGGATCGGGAACAGCAGGGTGGGGTCGTAGCCGCTGGGGTAGGCGACTTCGCGGCCCAGGCTGGAGTCTTGCGGGGTATTCATGCGCGCATTCTAGTGCGGCCCGCCCCAACCGCAGCCTGCCGGGAGGCTGCGCCGGCTCAGCGCGGGGCCAGCGCGATCAGGCCGATGGCGATGACCGCGGCCACGATCGCGGCGCGGTTGAGCGGCGAGGTCCGCTCGCCGAACGCCAGCACGCCCACCGCCGTGCCCAGCACCACCACGCCGATGTTCATGGTCGCGAACACCACTGCCGGGCTGTCGGGCAGGTGCTGGTGCGCACGCACGTAGAACACGATGTTGCCGAAGTTGATCACGCCCAGCAGCAGGCCGGCGGCGATGTGGCGCAGGCCCGGGCGCACGCCATGGGCGATCCGCCGCCATGCCTGCCAGCCGAGCATGCCGGCGAACGCCAGCACGAAGGCGACCATCAGCGCTGCGGTGGCCGGCGTGCCGGACAGGGCCAGGCGCTTGAGCATCACGTCGACCACTGCAAAGCCGGCCCACACCACCAGCAGCAGGATCCAGCCGCGCCGATCGGCCGTGCCCTGAACTGGCCGGGCCAGGATGCCGGCCACCGCGGCCAGGCCCAGCGCCAGGCCGGCCAGCTTCATCGGTCCGGCGCGCTCGCCGAAGAACAGGAACGCCGCCGCCAGCGACAGCAGCAGCGACAGACGCTGGGCGACATCGGTGCGGACGATGCCGGCGTGCCGTACCGAGGCGGCCAGCACCAGGAACAGCGTCGGCAGCACCACCGCCAGCGCGAGCAACTCGGCCCAGGGCGCGCCCGGTTGCCGCAGCGCCGCCGGTGGCGGCTGCAGCAGCCATGCGCATAGCAGCGCGGCGGCCAGGTAGTTCCAGGTCACCATCTGCGCCACGTCCCAGCCGCGGCGTGGCGCCAGCTTGAGCAGCACGGAGACCAGCACGCTGCAGGCCACGCTGAGCAGGATGAAATGCATGCGGCACCACGCAGGAGGTCGCCGTGAATTGTAGAGCGGGGCGTGCCTCGCTGCTTCCGCTGATCGCGATCGGTGACAAAGCCCCAGCCCAGGGATCAAGGCAGCGGGGCAGGCCGCGCTCTACAATGGCGGCATGGTCCAGCCCGCCTTTCCCGTCGCTTCCGAAACCCTGACGCTCAACGGCCCGGCCGGTGCGCTCGAAGTCGCTGTCGACTTTCCCGAGCCCGCCGACGCCCGCCCGCTGGTCGCCGTGGTCTGCCATCCGCTGCCGACCGAAGGCGGCACCATGCACAACAAGGTGGTGACCATGGTCGCGCGCGCGCTGCGCGACCTCGGCGCCACGACGGTGCGCTTCAACTTCCGCGGCACCGGCAACTCGGCCGGCGCGTTCGACCATGGCCAGGGCGAGCGCGAGGATCTGCGCGCGGTGGTGAACTGGGTGCGCGCCGCGCGAGCGGACGATGCGCTGTGGCTGGCCGGCTTCAGCTTCGGCTCCTTCGTCAGCCTGTCCAGTGCCGCCGAACTGCATCCCGACGCGCTGATCTCGATCGCCCCGCCGGTGGCCGGCCGTGGCTGGGACTTTGCCGGCATCGAGATTCCCGAGGTGCCGTGGCTGGTGGTGCAGGGCGATGCCGACGAGATCGTCGACGCGCAGGCGGTCTACGACTGGATCGACACGCTGCCGCGCAAGCCGCAGCTGGTGCGCATGGTCGACACCAGCCATTTCTTCCACCGCAAGCTGATTGACCTGCGCGGCGCGATCCAGCACGAAGTGAAGGCGTGGCTGCCGCCGGCATGACCCAGGCCGCCGTGGTCCGCACTCCGTCGCAGGCCTACGCCGAGGGCGCCGCCGCCGGTCGCTGGCGCGACGATCCGGCGCAGCACCCCGCATTGCGCGAACTGGACCGCATCCAGCGCGAACTGCTGGCCGCCACGCCGACCGGCTTGCTGGCCAGGCTCGGCCTGGGCGGACGGCCGGCGCCGGTGAAGGGTCTGTACCTGTGGGGCGGCGTCGGCCGCGGCAAGACCTTCCTGGTCGACATGTTCTACGACACGCTGCCGCTGGAGCAGAAGCGCCGCACCCATTTCCACCGCTTCATGCGCGGGGTGCACGAGCAGCTGCGCGAACACGCCGGGCAGTCCGATCCGCTGGCCAGGATCGCCCACGAGTGGCGCCAGAACCTGCGCGTGCTGGTGCTGGACGAGTTCTTCGTCACCGACATCGGCGATGCGATGCTGCTGGGCCGGTTGCTGGAGCGGTTGTTCGCCGAGGGCGTGACCCTGATCACCACCTCCAACACCGCGCCGCAGAACCTGTACAAGGACGGCCTGCAGCGCGACCGCTTCCTGCCGGCGATCGCCCAGTTGCGCGAACACTGCGTGGAGCTGGCCGCCGACGGGCGCGAGGACTACCGCCTGCGCGCGCTGACCCGTTCGCCGGTGTATCGGCATCCGCTCGACGACGGCAGCCAGGCCTGGCTGGCCGAGCGCTGGCAGTCGCTGGCGGCCGGTGCGCAGGCGCGCAGCGGCGGCATCCAGATCGAGGGCCGGCGCATCGCGGTGCGCGCGCGTGGCCATGGCGTGGCCTGGTTCGATTTCGCCGAGCTATGCGAAGGGCCGCGCTCGACCGACGACTACATCGAGATCGCGCGCGAGTTCCAGATCGTGATGGTCGCAGGCATCCCGACCTTCGACGCAAACAACGAGGACGCCGCGCGCCGCTTCGTCAACCTCATCGACGAGCTGTACGACCGCCAGGTCACCTTGGTCTGCACCGCCGCCGCAGCGCCCGTGGCGCTGTACAGCGGCAGCCGCCTGGCCGGCGCGTTCGAACGCACCGCCTCGCGGTTGATAGAGATGCAGAGCGCCGAGTATCTGGCGCGCGCACATCGGGGTTGAGCGATCGGCCGCCGCGCAAGGGCCGAGCAGAAGTCGTTGGTCCACTCGCTTCCGCATGCCTCACGCGCGCCGTGAACGACTTGTTGGCAGAATCGGGCTTTGGGAAGCTCTGGCCGCAGGCGCGGAGAAGTCGATGACGCTCGAAACGCTTCCGCAGATGCACCGCACGTTCGTGGAGAGGATCCGCGCGGCGGTGGAGGCTGATCGTCGCTTGCTGGCGCTGCTGGCGGGCGGTTCCTATGTGCACGGCGGTTTCGACCGGCATTCGGACCTGGACTTCGTGATCGTCGTCGGCGATGACGCGTACGAGGAGGTCATGGCCTCGCGGGCGCAATTCGCGCAGGGGCTGGGCGAGCTGCTGTCGGCCTTCACCGGCCAGCACGTCGGTGAGCCGCGCCTGCTGATCTGCCTGTACGGGCCGCAGTTGCTGCACGTGGACCTGAAATTCGCGAAGTCCACCGACCTGGACCGCCGGGTCGAGCGTCCGGCGGTGCTGTTCGCGCAGGATCCGGTCTGGGTCGAGTCACGGCTGGACGCGGCAGCGATCGTCTGGCCGACGTCATCGCCGGAGTGGTTCGAGCAGCGCGCATGGATCTGGCTGCACTATGCGGCGGCCAAGCTGGGCCGCGGCGAACTGTTCGAAGCCATCGCGATGCTGGCGTTCTTCCGCGACCAGGTGCTGGGACCGATGCTCCATCGCCGCATGGGTCGCCCGCAGCGAGGGGTCAGGCGGATCGAGCTGCTGGCCGGTGCGGACAGTGCGCGCCTGGCGCAGACCGTGCCTGCGCACGACACCGCACAGGTGCGGCGGGCGCTGCTGGCCGCGATCGATCTCTATGTCGACCTGCGCGGGGATGCTCCGCCCGACGCGCGGGTGGAAGGAATGCCCGAAGCGCTGTTGCGCTACATCGACGAAGACGCGCAGCGCTCCCGGAAGTAACACCGGGAGCGCGCACGCTCACGGCATCAGCGCCGGAACTCCAGCGCCTCCAGATCGAACGGGCCGGAATCGGCGCGGACCACCAGCGTGTTGCGACCGGCTTGCAGCGGCAGGTCGGCGAACGCAACGCCGGTCTTGCCGACGGCACGTGCCGGTATCACCTGGCCGTTGAGCACCAGCGAGGCCTTGCCGCGGCCGCGCGTGACCAGCTGCAGGTCGAAGCTTCCGGCCTGCTCGGCGTCGAAGGTGTACTTGAGCCATTCGCCCGATTCCATCCCGCTGACGCGGAAGCTGCCGCCATCGTTGCGGGCCAGGTCCACGCCGTCGTTGCGGTAGGCCTTGGCCGGATTCCACACCACCCAGTCGCCGCCGTCGGCGATGTGGTGGTCGGCGGGCGTGTGGTCGCGATAGGCGATCCCGTCGCGGCCCATGTCGAAGTCCGCTGCACCGAAGCGGCCGCCATTGGCGCCGACCGATAGTTCACGAAACGGTACCGAGCGGTCCGAATGCGGCGCACGCATCAGCGCATCGACCACGTCGGGATGGAAAATATTGTTCTCGTGGCGGATGTCGTGCCCGGCGAGCGTCATCAGGCCGGCTTCGGCCTCCTCGCGCGAGGGTCGTGGGCCCTTGCCGTTCCAGTACGTTGCGACCTTGCGGTAGCCGTCATTGGCCACGATCTGCAGCGGGTTGTTGTGGCGCAGCTTCTTCTGCGGCCACCAGGCCCAGCCGATGCCTTCGCCTTCGACCAGGGCCACGGTGCGGGCGAACCAGTCGTTGGAATTCTCGCCGGTCTCGCCCAGCCACAGCGGCATGTCGTGCTTCTCGCGCAGGGCCAGCATCTCGGCGATGCTCTGGCGATCGGTGTGGTTCCAGTACTTGTGGAAGCTGATCGCCAGGTTGTCGTCCCAGCCGCCGTCGTCGAGCACGCCGCGGTAGTTGTTGCCCCAGCAGTTGCCTTCGATGATGACCATGTGGCGCTTGTCGACCTCGCGGATCGCCGCGGTGGTGCGCACCAGCAGTTCGCGCAGCGGTCCGTTGCCTTCTTCCTTGCAGCCGTTCTTGTCGGCGCGATCGGCGAAACCCCAGTTGGGCTCGTTGATGATGTCGTAGGCGCCGATGTAGGGCTCGTCCTTGTAGCGTTCGGCCAGCTTCTTCCACAGCGCGACCATCTTGTCCTGGTTGCGCGGGTCGTCCCACAGCGATGGCGCGTCCGGATCGCGGTCGGAAATGTTGATGTCGTTGCCCTGGCCGCCCGGCGCCGCGTGCAGGTCCAGGATCAGGTACAGGTCGTTGGCCTTGGCCCAGGCCAGCAGTTCGTCGGTGCGGCGGAAGCCTTCCTCCAGCCAGGTCTGCTGGCCGGGCACCGGCTCCTGCTCCACCGGCAGGGTGTACAGCGCGTAATGCATCGGCAGGCGGACCGAGTTGAAGCCCCACTCGCCGAGCGCGTCGATGTCCGGCTTGGTGGTGTGGTTGTCGCGCCAGGCCTGGTAGAACGCATCGGCCTTCTCGGGCCCGACCAGTTCGGCAATGCGCGCGTGGATGCTGCGCTGCGTGCCGGTGCCTTCCAGGTCCAGCATGTAGCCTTCCTGCAGCATCCAGCCGCCCAGGCCCATGCCGCGCAGGATCACCGGCGTGCCGCTTTCGTCGACGATGTGCTGGCCCTGCGCGCGCAGGAAATCCTTGGCCTGCGCTGCAGGCGCGAGCGACAGGCAGATCAGGGCGAACAATGTCGTGACTGGGCGCATGGCAGGTCTCCCGTTGGCGAGGGCGAGGATAGCAGCGCGCCGCGGCGTGATCCTCGACGCAACTCTCGCATCGCGAACGACGTGCGTGGCAAGGTACGCGGCATGGAGTTGCCGGCCGACATCGCTGCAGCATGCCGTGAGGTCTTCGCCGATGGCGCACCGGTGTGCGTGCTGAGCGGCGCGGGCATGTCGGCCGAAAGCGGCGTGCCGACCTTCCGTGGCGGCATCGACAGCCTGTGGTCGCGCTTCGATCCGCAGCGGTTGGCCACGGCGCAGGCATGGACGCAGGATCCGGCCCTGGTCTGGGCCTGGTATCGCTGGCGCATGCATTTGGTGCGCCAGGCACAGCCGCATGCCGGGCACCGTGCGCTGGCGACACTCGCAGGCGCGCACGGTTCGCTGTCGATCATCACCCAGAACGTGGACGACCTGCATGAGCGTGCAGGCAGCGTGGTGGATGCGCATGTGCATGGCGAGCTGTTCGCACTGCGTTGTTTCCGCTGCGGGCGCGCCCATGCCGGCGCATTGCCGGCCTATGAACCCGACAGGGAGCGCGTCACGCCGCCGACCTGCCAGGCTTGCGGCGACGCGATCCGGCCCGGCGTGGTCTGGTTCGGCGAAGCATTGCCAGACGATGCCTGGACCGTCGCGGTCGAGCGTGCTGCCGCGTGCGCGTTGATGCTGGTGGTCGGCACCTCGGGCCTGGTTCATCCCGCCGCATCGCTGCCGTCACTGGCCCGCCGCAATGGCGCGGTGGTGGTGGAGATCAATCCTGAATCCACGGCACTGTCGGGCGAAGTCGATCATGTCTGGCGCGCCCCTGCGGCGATCGCATTGCCGCTGCTGGAGAAGTGCGTCGCCGCGTAAGCGACGAAGTACGAATCAGCCTGCGCTGCCTTCCGGTGCCGAGCGATCGACCTCGCTGGCGGGGCATGGTGCAGGCACCGAACGCAATCGCCAGGCCACCGCACCGAGCCAGCACACGTACATGGCGATGACTGCTTTCTGCGAACCGCCGCGCGGCAATGCTTTCCACAGCGCATGCACCCACAGGCCGGCGAACGCCAGCACGGCCAGTACAAGCAACGGCCGTGCGATCGCGCGCCAGTGCGGGTCGCGATGCAGGCAGGTCGATTGCAACAGCATCGCCACGCCGACCAGCAGGAAGCTGGCGATCGCCGACAGCCCATGGATGAACGCACCGGCGTCGCTGACCGGATGACCCGGACTGGCGCCGGGCCAGGTGGCGGTGATCGCCAGCGAGATGCCGCCGCCGACCAGCAGGACCGGCACCAGCGCGTAACGCGCGGCCGGCACCAGCGAGCGCTGCAGGCCGACGGCCAGCAGCACCGACGCCAGCGCCAGCCCGTGATAGGCCGTGCGCAGCCAGGCGCTGTGAGGGCCGGCCAGATAGAAGCTCAACGGCGCCTGCCACCAGTCGTATTCCGCACGCGCGGCCTGCACCGCGATGGCACTGGCACAGAACAGCAGCACCAGGCCGAAGGCGAGCGTGCCCAGGCGGGCGGGAGTCGACGATGGGGCGGACGCGGACATGGGCGCAGTGTCGCCGAAAGCGATCGGCGGGTCAGCCGCATCGCGAAGATCAGCGCAGCAGCGCGTCCAGCCAGCGGTCCACCGCCAGGGTGTAGTCCGAAGGTTGGCCGAGTGTGCGGTTGATCTCGCCGTGCGACAGCGGTTGCGGCAATACCTGGACGGGCACGCCCAGCGTCGTGGCTTTCGCCTGGAAGGCGCGTGCCTGCGGGCAGGCATCATTGCGCCGGGTCGAGCAGACCAGCAGCATCGGCAACGCCTGCGCGGTGAGCTGGTGCTGCGGCGAAGCGGCGACCCAGTCGTCCGGATCGTCGCCGAACGCGCGGTCGTACAACGGCGGCAGGCGTGGCCGCCGCATCATGTCCGGCACGTCCAGCGCACCGCTGTCGAGCGAGATCACACCAAGTGGGCGCCCGGCGCCGGCCTGCTGCCACAGCGTGGTCGAAGCGCCGACCAGTGCCGCCAGGTGGGCGCCGGCCGAATGCCCCATCAGCACCACACGCGAGGGATCGGCGTCCCATTCCGGGGCCAGCCGCTGCACCTGCGCCAGCGCGCGGGCGATGTCGCGGGCCTGGTCCAGCGGCGCGGTGTCCGGTCGCATCCGGTAGTTGGTCGACACCAGTACCCGCCCTTCCGGCAACCATTGGGCGGCCTTGCCTTCGACCACGCCCGGGTTGTCCTTGTTGCCATTGGCCCAGCCGCCGCCATGCACGAACACGATCACCGGCGCGCCTTGCAGCGGTTGTGCCGGCAGGTAGACGTCGAAGCGCTGGCGTGGGTCGTCGCCGTAGGCCACGTCGCGCAGCACGCGGGTGCCGATGGGCAGGTCGGGCAGTTGCGATGCGGGTTGGCGTGAGGCTTCGCGTGCCTGCTGCAGGCGTTGTCGCAGACCCTGTGCCGACGAGGAATCGATCAGCACGAGCAGCAACAGCGGCAGGACCGGCAACAGGCGCGTCTTCATGGCCATTCCTTCGAACAGGCGAGGACAGCCGTCGATGCACCGATCGCCCGGCACGGCCCATGGGCCGCACCGGTACCAACGCCTGGCGATGGAGGCGGTTGACGCGGGTTGCACGGCGCGGTGCGAATGCGCCCATCGGGGCCGCCGGCCCCAAAAAAAACGGCCGGATGCATGCGCATCCGGCCGCGGTCAGCAGGTGCCGCCTTACTTCACGATCTTGCCGTCGATGATCGGGTAGTAGACCGACGGGTTCGGATCGTCGATGTCGATCTCCAGCAGGCTGGTATCCCAATGGTCGACGGTCAGTTCCCAGCGACGCTTCTCGCCGGCGACATAGGCCTCGATATCGGGGAAGAGCTTCTTGATCAGCTCGCCGCGCGACAGGCCCAGCGGCTTGGGTTCGGCGGGCGAGACGCTGATGATCACGAAATCGTAGGGCGAGCCGACCTGGTGGTTGCGAAGCGCGTAGAGGTTGCTGCTGGTCGTGGTGCCGGCCTTGATCTGCGCCTCCATGATCGGGCGGTGCCACTTCTTGTACAGCGCCAGCCACTCGTCGTGCTTGCCCGGCGGGACCTTGTAGTAGCTGACGCTCACCCGCGGCCGGTCGGGCAGGTCGCGGCCGGCCAGTGCCTGCGCCGCGACGCTCTGGATGCCGATCACCGCCAGGCCGATGGCCGCGACGATGCCAAGTAGGTGCTTCTTGCTGATCATTCGGATAACTCCTCTTTGCGTGGACGTAAGGGGTGCGGCGGTCAGAGCTGCACGGTCAGGGCCACGAAGTACTGGCGGCCGTAGATGTCATAGGTGCTGTTGTTGGTGGCGCCCGGCGTGCCGCCGACCTGCGGCGGTGCCTTGTCGAGCGCGTTGTTGATGCCGGCGCCCAGGCGCAGGCGCGTGCCGAAATCCCAGCTGCCGAACAGGTCGAAGTAGCTGAAGGCGTCCACCGGCGGGGTGGTCGAGGTGGGGTTGAGCACCTTGGACGAGTGCTCCATCGCGCCGATGTAGCGCCAGCGCAGGCCGATGCTTCCGGGCCCTTGCTGGTAGCGGACCTGGCTGACCGCCTTCCAGGTCGGCAGCGTGCCGACATAGCCGGCGTAGTCGTAGACCGGGCCGCCCTTCACCGCCTGGACTTCGTACTTGTCGACCCAGCTGACCACCGAGCCGGCCGACAGCCGCCCGGCGTTGCCGATGTCGCCCTGCCAGTCCAGCTGGAAGTCGACGCCGCTGGTTTCCAGGCTGCCCATGTTGAAGGTGGGCTTGTCGATGTTGTCGATGCGGCCGGTGTCCGGATTGCGCTGGATCAGCGAACAGTAGAAGTTGTTCACCGACAGGTTCGGATTGGAGCCGTCCTGGTTGAAGCACGCGGCCAGCACCTGCGAGGAGGTGAGCGTGCCGATCACGTCTTCCACGCGGATGTCGAAGTAGTCGGCGGCCACCGAGAAGCCGGTGCCCTCCGGCGTCCAGACCAGGCCGAAGGTGTAGGTGTCCGCGGTTTCCGGTGACAGCGCGGTATTGCCGGCGCGCGTGGCCAGCGACTCGCGCTGGGTGTCGATGTAGGTCGGCAGCAGCGCGGCTGGAATGCCGTGGGCCAGGCACAACGCCTCGATCGCGGCGGCATTGGCGCCACGGCGCAGGGGACTGCCGGCTTCGCACTGGTCGCCCTGGCCGTTGACCACCAGGCCGTAGCTGTTGGACTCGGTCTCCGAGGCCACGAACAGTTCGCCGACGCTGGGCGCGCGCACCGCGCGCTGGTAGCCGCCGCGCAGGCGCAGGTCTTCGATCAGCGCCCAGTTGAAATCGGCCTTGTAGGTGTCCACGCCGCCGGACAGGTCGTAGTCGGAGTAGCGGTAGGCCAGGCCCACGTCCAGCGAATGCGCGAACGGCTTGTCGTACAGCACCGGCACCAGGGTTTCGACATACACCTCGCCCACGCTGGTGCTGCCGTGGCTGGGGCCCTTCGATGGCACGCCGACGATGCCGCCCTGCTGGAGCAGGCGGTCGGGCTGGAAGTCGTAGCTGTTGCGGCGCCAGCCCAGGCCGGCGGCGAAGCGCAGTTCACCGGCCGGCAGGTCGAACAGCCCGCCCTGCACGTTCGCTTCCACCACTTCCTGGTCCAGCTCGGTGTTGCTGACCGTCGCGGCGACCAGGTAGTTGCGGCACTCCGGCGACAGCACGGTCAGGCCGAACGGGTTGTAGCCGCCGGCGCACAGGCTGGCGCCACCATCGGCGGCGCTGAGCAGGTTGCGCAGCGAGGCGATGACTACAGCGCCGTTGTTGACCTCGTGCGCGCGCATGCTGCCCTTGCTGGCGTACGCATCCCAGGAGCCGTTGATCGCATCGAGCGTTCCCCTGGCGCCAGCCAGGAACTGCCAGTTGTCGAAGTCGCGCTCGAACGTGCGCGGCCCGGCTTCCTGGAAGCGCTTGTGCAGGCGGAAATCGGCGCCCGGATTGGTGCGCGAGGCCAGGATCGTGCGCAGGTCGGTAGGAATGAACGGATTGGTGACCGGCACGTTGATGCCGGTGTTCCCCGCTTCGGCGGCGACATAGCTGTGCAGGCTGGACCAGTTGAACTGGCCGTAGGCCTGGATGTCGTCGGTGATCCGGTAGGTGACCCGGCCGAACGCGCCATGGCGTTCCAGCGGCACCTGGATCAGAGAGAACTGGTTGAGGTTGTTGAGCTGGGTGCCGGTGTTGTTGAGCTGCCCATCCGGTCCGCGCCAGTTGAACGGCACCTTGTTGGCCGAAAACAGCGTGCCGTCGTCGTTGAAGCCCAGATAGGTCGTCGGCGACACCGGCACGCGCCCCGGCGCGGCGCCGTACTGCGCGAATACCTGGTTGACCGCCGCCTGCGTGGGCAGGTTGGCGCCCAGTTCGTAGGTGCCGGTCTGGATCCGGAAGTCGGTGCCTCCGGGCGCCTTGCGGAAGAACTCGCGGGCCATGAAGTCCACGCCCTCGCGGTCGGACCATGACAGCGACAGCACCGCATTGCCGCGGTTCTCGGCGAAGTTGCCGCCCAGGGTCAGGGCCACGTCGGTGGTGTCGCCATCGCCTTCGCCGTATTGCGCGAACTGGCTGTCCAGGCGGATGCCCTCGAAGTCCTCCTTCAGGCGGATGTTGACCACGCCGGCGATCGCATCGGAGCCGTACACCGCCGATGCGCCGCCGGTGATGATCTGCACGTCCTCGATCAGCGCGCTAGGGATCGTGTTGACGTCCACCACGTTGTCGGTGGTGGCCGGTTGCAGCCGGCGGCCGTCGAGCAGGACCAGGTTGCGCTGCGCTCCCAGCCCGCGCAGGTTGAGCGTGGCCTGGCCGGTGCCGCCCCAGCCGGCGTTGGTCTTGTTCGCACCGATGCCCAGCTGCGGCAGCTGGTTCAGTGCTTCCTCCAGCGTGGAGGTGCCGGTGCCGCGCAGCGTTTCTCGGGTAACGCTGGTCAGCGGGCTGCTGCTGGCATAGTCCTGGCGGGCGATGCGCGAACCGGTGACGGTGACCGCGTCCAGCTGCGTGGCGGTGGCGGCAGCGGAGCCGGTTGCTGTGGCGGCTTCAGTGGAAGCGGATGCATCGACGGCGGCCGCCGTGCTTTCCTCGCCATGGGCCAGCGCGGGCAGGCACAGCGCCTGGGCCACCAGCAGGGCCAGCGCGCTGCGGCGCAGTGTGGTGCGATGGTGCGGATGGCGGGCCGCAGTCGGCCGTCCTCCCGGACCGCGTCCGGAGGCGGAAGGTGGATGCAATGACATTTGGAGACCCCTGGTTCGGCGCGACATGCGCGAACGACGCAGGGAATCTGCCAGCTGCAGTGCAGCATGAAAAAATCACTTAGAAGCATCTGCTCATGGACGCGCCAGGTCATGAGCTCATGAGCCCGCGCGGACATGAGCAGATGCGCGGCGGTTGTTTCCGGCTCGTTGCGATCCATGCCAACGCGCGCGCGTCGGCGCCACAGCGCGGCCAGGCCGCTTCTGCGCGCGGAACGATGACGAGGTGCCTTTGCGTGCAGGCCGGGCCGGGTCGCGCGGCAAACCCATCGCAAGCGAACCCGTGCTGGGCAGTGCCTCGCCCCGTACCGGATGCGCCAGCACTTGCGCGGCCTCCATTTCTATGAAAGCGGCACATCTGGTGTTGACCATGCCGGTCGACCCCACTATCTTGGGCCCGTCGGTTCCGGCGGCACGCTCGCCACCGGACTAAAAGGGAAGCCGGTGACGCGCTCATGCGCCAGTCCGGCACTGCCCCGCAGCGGTAATTGGGAACGAACCCGCCATCGAGCACTGGGGCCGCCTGGCCCCGGGAAGCGGCGGAAGTAGGAGGAAGGCCCGGCCTTCCATGCCCATGAGTCCGAAGACCTGCCGACAGCCGCGCGATGCACACCGCGCGGTGCCGGCTGCGGAATCTCCGGGGGGAGATGGCTGGCGAAGCAGGGCCAGCCCGCAGTCCGTCTGCGCGCTCTCAGCTCCTGCGACGCCGCTTTTCCATCCTCCGGATTCATCGGCCTTCCGCTGCCCCGCGAGGGATGGGCCGCCGCGTGCGCCACGCATGGAGGAACACCGTGACCCAAACCGAGACTGCGACCGCGATCGCCGCGTCGCCCAGCGACGCATTCCTGCTGACCCCGCCGCCGACTGCGACCGCGATGAGCGTGACCAAGCGCAACGGCAGCCGCGAGCCGGTGGACCTGAACAAGATCGTGCGCGCCGTGCAGCGCAGCTGCGAAGGCCTGCACGCGGTCGATCCGATGCGCGTGGCGACCCGCACCATCTCCGGCCTGTACGACGGCGCCAGCACGCGCGAGCTCGACGAACTGTCGATCCGCACCGCCGCGCTGCTCACCGGCGAGGAGCCCGAATACAGCCGCCTGGCCGCGCGCCTGCTGGCCGGTTACATCGCCAAGGAAGTCACCGGCCAGGAGATCCATGCGTTCTCGCAGTCGGTCGCGCGCGGCCATGAGGTCGGGCTCATCAACGACCGCCTGCTCGGCTTCGTCCAGACCAATGCGCGCAAGCTCAACGATGCGCTGGACGCATCGCTGGACCTGGGCTTCGACTACTTCGGCCTGCGCACGCTGTACGACCGCTACCTGCTGCGTCATCCGCACACCCGCAAGGTGATCGAGACCCCGCAGCAGTTCTTCCTGCGCATCGCCTGCGCGCTGTCGGAGGACGTGCCCGAGGCGCTGGCGCTGTACCGGCGCATGGGCCAGCTGGACTACCTGCCCAGCTCGCCGACGCTGTTCAACAGCGGCACCACCCACGAGCAGCTGTCCTCGTGCTTCCTGCTGGACTCGCCGCAGGACACGCTGGAATCGATCTACTCCAAGTACGGCGACATCGCCCAGCTGTCCAAGTTCAGCGGCGGCATCGGCGTGAGCTACAGCCGGGTGCGTTCGCGCGGTTCGCTGATCCGCTCCACCAACGGCCACAGCAACGGCATCGTGCCGTGGCTGAAGACGCTGGATTCCTCGGTGGCGGCGGTCAACCAGGGCGGTAAGCGCAAGGGCGCGGCCTGCGTGTACCTGGAGACCTGGCACGCCGACGTCGAGGACTTCCTCGAGCTGCGCGACAACACCGGCGACGAATCGCGCCGCACCCACAACCTCAACCTGGCCAACTGGGTGCCGGACCTGTTCATGCAGCGGGTGGAGGCCGACCAGGAATGGTCGCTGTTCGATCCGCGCGTGGTGCCCGAGCTGGTCGACCTGTACGGCGAAGCGTTCGCGCAGGCCTACGTGCAGGCCGAGGCGCAGGGCAAGGCGTCCAAGACGGTGCCGGCGCGCAAGCTGTACGCGCGGATGATGCGCACGCTGGCCGAGACCGGCAACGGCTGGATGACGTTCAAGGACAAGTGCAACCGCGCCAGCAACCAGACCCTGCGCAGCGGCAACGTCATCCACCTGTCCAACCTGTGCACCGAGATCCTGGAGGTCACCTCGGCCGAAGAGACCGCGGTGTGCAACCTGGGTTCGATCAACCTGGGCAACCACTTTGATGACGATGGACAGTTCGATTTCGACAAGCTGGCCGAGACCGTGCGCCTGGCCGTGCGCCAGCTCGACCGCGTTATCGACCTGAACTTCTATCCGATCGAGACCGCACGCCGCGGCAACCTGCGCTGGCGTCCGGTGGGCCTGGGATGCATGGGCCTGCAGGACGTGTTCTTCCGCCTGCGCCTGCCGTTCGACAGCGAGGCCGCGCGCGCGCTGTCGGCCAGGATCGCCGAGGCGATCTACTTCCACGCGCTGGAAACCTCGGTGGAGCTGGCCCAGGAACGCGGCCGGCATCCCTCGTTCGCCGATACCCGCGCCGCCGCCGGCGAGCTGCAGTTCGATGCCTGGAATATCGCGCCTGACAACGCAGAGCGCTGGGACGCGTTGCGCGAGCGCATCCGCGAGCATGGCCTGCGCAACTCGCTGCTCATCGCCATCGCCCCGACCGCGACCATCGCCTCGATCGCCGGCTGCTACGAATGCGTGGAGCCGCAGGTGTCCAACCTGTTCAAGCGCGAGACGCTGTCGGGCGACTTCCTGCAGGTCAACCGCTACCTGGTCGGCGAGCTGAAGAAGCTCGGCCTGTGGACGCCGGAAGTGCGCGATGCGATCAAGCTGGCCGAAGGTTCGATCCAGGGCATCGCCGGAATTCCCGAGGCGCTGCAGCAGGTCTACCGCACCGCCTGGGAACTGCCGATGCGCGCGCTGATCGACATGGCCGCCGGCCGTGGCGCGTACATCGACCAGTCCGCCTCGCTCAACCTGTTCATGGAGAGCCCGAACATCGGCGCGATGTCGTCGATGTACATGTACGCGTGGAAGCAGGGCATCAAGACGACTTACTACCTGCGCTCGCGACCGGCCACCCGGATCGCCAAGACCACCGTCGGTCATGGTGCGGCGACCGCGCCCAAGCCGGAGTACACCCCGGTCGAGGCAGTGGCCTGCTCGCTGGAAAACCCGGAGGCCTGCGAGGCCTGCCAGTAATCCCCCGCAGTGGATGCCAGGACACCGGAACAGGACGTTCCAGGCGCACGGATGCGCCAGCCCTGAATGCAACGCCGCCCCGGTCTGACCCGGGGCGGCTCGCGCCGCGCAATCGCGCTCGCTCGCCTTCCATTCCGTCCGCCGCCACGCGCGGCGCGGCCAACGCTACCGAGGCACCACCATGTCGACCCACAACCGCCAGATGCTGCTCGATCCAGGCTTCGAACTGACCCTGCGTCCGATGCGCTACCCGCAGTTCTATGACATGTATCGCGACGCGATCAAGAACACCTGGACGGTGGAGGAGATCAATTTCCAGATCGACATCTCCGACCTGCACGCGAAGATGACGCCGGCCGACCAGCACCTGATCCACCGCCTGGTCGCGTTCTTCGCCACCGGCGATTCGATCGTGTCCAACAACCTGGTGCTGAACCTGTACCAGCACCTCAACGCGCCCGAGGCGCGGATGTACCTGTCGCGCCAGCTCTACGAGGAAGCGCTGCACGTGCAGTTCTACCTGACCCTGCTCGACAACTACCTGCCCGATCCGTCCGAGCGAGCCAAGGCGTTCGCCGCGGTGGAGAACATCCCCTCGATCAAGAAGAAGGCGGACTTCTGCTTCAAGTGGATCGACTCGATCCAGGGCCTGCGCCGGATCGAGACCCGCGAGCAGCGCCGGCAGTTCCTGCTCAACCAGATCTGCTTTGCCGCCTGCATCGAGGGCCTGTTCTTCTTCGCTGCCTTCGCCTACGTCTACTACTTCCGCTCGCGCGGGCTGCTGCCGGGCCTGGCCTCGGGCACCAACTGGGTGTTCCGCGACGAGAGCTGCCACATGGAGTTCGCGTTCGAGTCGGTGCGCACCGTGCGCGAGGAGGAGCCGGACCTGTTCGACGACGCCATGCAGCAGCAGGTGTACGACATGCTCGAGGAAGCGATCGAGTGCGAGCTGCAGTTCGCCGAAGACGTGCTGTCGGGCGGGGTGGCCGGTATCTCCACCCGCGACATGCGCCAGTACCTGCAGCACTGCGCCGACAATCATTTCGCCAAGCTGGGCATGGCCCGCCGTTACAACGTGCGCAACCCGCTGCCGTTCATGGAACTGCAGGACGTGCAGGAGCTGACCAACTTCTTCGAGCGCCGCGTGTCGGCCTACCAGCTCGGCGTGCAGGGCGAGGTCGGCTTCGACCACGCGTTCTGAGCAGGCGCCATCGCCGGCGCGGATCGACCCGCGCCGGTCTTCATCGCATCCGGGTCAATCGGCGCGGGCAGGCGAGGGGCGTCACCGACATGGTGGCCCCCGCCAAGCAGCAAGCGCTTACTTCGCCTTGTGCCGGTTGAAGAAGTCGATCGGCGCCAGCACCGATTGCAGCCACTGGCTGGGACGGCCCATGCCGTGGCCGGCGCCGGGCAGGCGGATCATTTCCACTTCCACGCCGCGGATCTTCAATGCGCCGAACATCTGCTCGGTCTGGCTGATCGGCGTGCGGAAATCCTGCTCGCCGGTGATCAGCATGGTCGGCGTCCTGATCTGGCCGGCCAGGCTGAAGGGCGAGCGCTGGAAGTAGAGGTCGGGCTTGTCCCACGGCGTGGCGCCCATCCAGTGCTTCATGAAGTAGGACGACAGGTCGGCGGTGGTGACCTGGTCGGTCCAGTCCACCACCGGCCGCAGCGCCACGGCCGCGCGGAACTTGTCGGGCTCCTTGCCGATGCCCCACAAGGTCAGCACGCCGCCACCGGAGCCGCCACCGATGAACAGGTTGTTGCGGTCGATGTAAGGGCGCTTGGCCACCTCGTCGACGATCGACATCAGGTCGTCGTGGTCCTGGCCGGGGTAGGCGTTGGTGATCGCATTGGCGAAGCGGTCGCCATAGCCGATCGAGCCGCGCGGATTGGCGAAAACCACCACGTAGCCCGCCGCCGCGTAGAGGCTGTGGGTGATCGAGAAGAACGGACCGTAGTCGGTGTTCGGTCCGCCGTGGATGTCCAGGATCAGCGGATAGCGCTTGCCCGGTTTGAAATCGGGCGGGTAGGCGATCCAGCCCTGCACCGGCAGGCCGTCGACGCGGCTGGGCACGGTCAGCGATTCGATGCGGGCCGGCGTCTTGCCGTCGGCCCATGCGCGGTTGAAATCGATGGCGCCGCTTTCGCCATTGCCGCGGCTCACGCCCAGGCCGGCAGGACGGTCGGTGAAGGCGGTGGTGTAGGCGAACATGCCGCGGGCGGCGGAGAACTGCCCGCCCGAGGACGGCAGGTACAGCCGCGTGCCGCCGACCACGTGCACGACTTCGCTGCGCGCGCCGGTGTCGGCATCGATGGTCGCGATGCGCTGCACGCCCTGGTCGTTGTACAGCGCGTGGATCGCCGCGCCGTCTTCGCGCCACGCGATCGCGGCCACCGGACGGTCGAGGTCGGCGGCCAGTGCCTGGATCGGCGCACCGGGTGCCAGGGTGGTCGTCCACAACCGCGGCATGTCGTAGAAGTTGGCCGAGGCCTCGCTGCCCAGGAAGGCCACGCGCCGGCCATCGGGCGAGACTTCCGGCGCGGACTCGCTGCCGGCGCGCGAGGTCAGCCGCTTCTTCGGCGACTTGCCGGCGGCGTCGTACAGATACAGGTCGCTCTCGATCGGGCCGTTGATCGGGTCGGCGGTGAAGCTGCCGACCAGGTGCCTGCCGTCCGGCGTCCAGGCCATGCCGCCCTTGTCGATCTGGTCGGTGTCGCCCTGGGTCAGGCGGGTGACCGCGGCGCTGGCCACGTCGACCACGTAGAGATGGTCGGCGCCGGGTTTGATCTCGCCGGCGCCATCGGCGCGCCAGAACAGGTCGGTGATGATCTTGGCGTCCGCGGCCGCGTCGCCGCCCTTCGGCTTCTCGGGCATGCCGGGGATCGAGGCGGGCTTGGCTTCCTCGCGGCCGATGAAGGCGATGCGCGTGCCATCGGGAGACCAGTGCAGCTCGCCTGGCGACAGCTCGCCGGTCGTCAACGGCTGGCCCACGCCGTCGGCCAGCACCATGACGAACACCTGCGGCTTGTCCATCGCGTTGGCCACATAGGTAATACGCGTGCCGTCGGGCGAGAATGCAGCCTCGCGCGGGCCCACGTCGCGACCTACCAGCAGGCGCTTGTCGATGACCGCGCCCTGGTCGTCCAGGTGCGCCAGCCACAGCTCGCCGTTGCGGCGGTCCTGTGCCCGGTCGAAGGTGGCGCGATTGAAGAGCACGCGCTTGCCGTCCGGGGCGACCACCGGGCTGGTGACCATCGACAAGGAGTAGATGTCCTCCGCCTTCATGGCCTCCTTGGCAAAGGCCGGACACGGCGAAGCGAACGCAATGGCGAAGACCAGCGCAACAACGGGATAGGGTTTCATCCCCGCAGACTAGCGGTGGCCCAGCAGCCAGCGCAACGCGGGTTGATGCCCGCTCCGCGATGGCGCCAAGGCACGTCGGCCGACGCCCCGCTTGAAGCCTGGACGGCGAGCGGCTCCAATGGGCCATGCATACCGACCCGCCTGACCGTCGACATTCGCCGTCCCGCCGCCAGTGGCTGGGACGTGGTCTGGGCCTGGTGGCGCTGGGCGCCGCACCGCACGGGCTGTTGGCCGCACCGCCTCGCAACGACGATGCGGACTGGATCCCGTCGCAAGCGTTCCTGGACGACCTGCCGCGACAGATGCAGGCGCTGGGCGTGCCGGGCATCGGCATCGCGGTGGTGGAAGGCGGCCAGCTGGCATGGTCGCGCGGGTTCGGGGTCACGCATGCGCAGCGGCGCACGCCGGTGACCGACGCCACGCTGTTCGAGGTCGCCTCGCTGAGCAAGCCGGTGTTCGCCTACGTGGTGATGCTGCTGGTCGATCGCGGCGAACTGGCGCTGGACCGGCCGCTGGTCGAATACCTGCGACCGGAATACCTGGGCACCGGCACGCCGGCGAAGGCGTGGCTGGACGCGATCACCGTGCGCGATGTGTTGCGCCACTCCACCGGCCTGCCGGACTGGCGCAAGGATCCGGCCAACGAGCCGCTGGTGCCGGCGGTGAAGCCGGGCACGCGCATCGACTATTCGGGCGAGGCGTTCGTCTGGTTGCAGCGCGTGGTCGAGACGGTGACCGGCGAAAGCCTGGACCAGACTGCGCATCGGCTGCTGTTCGATCCGGCCGGCATGCGCGACAGCAGCTATGCGTGGAGTCCAGCGCTGGCCGAGCGCTCGGTCTACGGCCACCGCGCGCCCGACGCGCCGCCCGAGCCGGACGAGCGCGACGGCATGCCGCCGCAGATGCTGCGCGAGCAGTGGAGCGCAGCGCAGGTCGTGGCCGATCGCAGCGGCACGCCGTTGTCGGCCTGGCGCTATGAAGACGCCGCGCGCGCCCTGCCCGATGTGCTGGCCATCGCCCCGCCCGGTCTGGTCGCCTGGCCGGCCGACATCCTCGCCAATGCCGCCGCCAGCCTGCGCTGCACGGTGCAGGACTACGCGCGCTTCATGGCGCTGATGGTGCACGCGCATCCTGCTGCCTGGGAGCTGCGCCCGGCCACGCGCGCGGCGATGCTGACCCGGCAGATCGACGTGCCCGGCCGCTGGACCGACAAGGGCCTGGGCTGGAACCTGGAGCGGACCGTGCGCGGGCCGGTGTTCTACCACTCCGGCAGCAACGGCGGGATCTTCAAGAGCTTCGCCTTGGGCGACGTGGCGCGCCAGCGCGCGATCGTGGTGTCGACCAACGCGACCAATGGCAACGTGCTCTATCGCCGCGTGGTGCGTGCGGCCACCGGGCTGGACTTGCTCGCTTTCGACGTCTGATTCGCGCGCAGGCCTGCCTGCGCGGCCGGCCTCAACGGCGACAGCGCGCTCGCCGGACGCGCAGCAACGCCATGCGTCATCGTGATCCCGGCTTGCGTTACGCTGCATCCGGGAGGCCATACCCGCGCAGGAGCACCCGATGTCCGAAGTCCCCACCACCGAAGCGCGCCCGCTCGAGGCGCGGCTGCTGCACATGGTCTTCCCCGACCACACCAACCACCTGGGCACGCTGTTCGGCGGCCAGGCGCTGGCGTGGATGGACATGGCCGCCTTCATCGTCGCCTCGCGCTGGTCGCGCACCACCGTGGTCACCGCGCGGTCCGAACAGGTCGACTTCAACCAGCCCATCCACAAGGGCGACCTGGTCGAGGTGATTGCCACGATCGTCAAGGTCGGACGCAGTTCGATGAACGTGGACGTGGAGGTCATCACCGAGAACCTGCTGACCGGCGAGCGCAAGCTGTGCACACGCGGCCGCTTCGTGATGATCGCGCTCGATCCGCTGGGCCAGCCCACGGCGGCGCCGCCGTTGCCGGTGGCGGCCGGCTGACCAGGACCGGCCTGGCAGGGCGGGCTCGACAGAACTAGAAGCGCGCGCGGTGGCGCGCTAATGTCGGCAGCGTGCGGGAAGCGCTCCGGCGGTCGGACGGACTCGCGCCTACAGGGGGTTCCATGCTTCGTCTTCTCGCGCTGGCGCTGGTCGCCAGCGGTGCGCTTGTGCCCGTGCATGCTTCGGCCCAGGTCCAGAGCGGTTTCGCGTACTGCACCGTGACCGATGCCAGCTCCGCGCAGCGCACCATCTGGGCCACGCCGGTATTCGCGCTGGAATATGGCGCCGACGACATCGGCGGCATCGAGCGCGGCAACCAGGTCGCGGGCGAATTCCTCGCGCATGTCGCCAGCACCCTGGGTGGCTCCGGCGAAAAAACCTGCATGGTGCTGCCCGACCGTGCCGGCGTTGAGGAACTGCGCGAAGGCGAGCGCTCGACCTGGAGCCAGCGGATGTACTTCATCAAGCTCGGCGACTGGCGAGATGTGGCCTGGAGGCCGGCGCCGTGGAGTCCTCCCGCGGCGACCGCTGCGTCGGCGACGGTGACCGGCTACTTCCACTGCTCCGCCGTCCAGGTCGACATCCCAGACCGCAGCGATCTCAGCCGCACCGTGGCCACCGGTGTGTTTCCGATGCAGGTGCCGGGCACCGGCACGAAGATGGCGATGTACGAACAGGCCGCGGCCTACGCCACGCAGTTCCACGCCGTGGTCCAGGCCAATGGCGTGCCGGTGAAGCCGGACTGCACCGGCTACGACACACTGGCCGAAGCCCAGTACGCGCACCAGCAGACGCTGCGCTACAACAAGGGCTTCAACATGAAGTACACCGAGGTGGCGTGGGCGCCTGATGCGCCCGCCGCTGCGCCCGCTGATCCGCCCGCGCCGACGAGCGCGCCGACGAGCGCGCCGGCACGGCCCGCCGGCGGAATGAAGCCAGGCGCCCTGGGGGTGAAGATCGGCCCCGTCGGTGCCGAACTCGCGCAGGGCCTGGGTCGGCCATCGACTGAGGGGGCCTGGGTGGTGGAGGTGCTGGAAGGCGGTGCGGCACAGGCCGCGGGAATCCAGCCGATGGACGTGCTCCTGGAAATTGCCGGCCAGGCCGTCTCCGCACCGACCGATGTCGCGCCGATCATCGGCCGGTTGCGTCCCGGCTTCCAGGCGCCGGTCCTGGTCTGGCGCGACCGGCGCGTGCAGACCATGACGGTGGCGATACCCGCGATGGCGATCGAGGCCGCCGCGGCCACCGCCCCGCCAACACCGGCAACATCGGCAACGGCACCTGCATCCGTGCCTGCCGCGACGATTTCGCCGGCCGAGCCGGCGGGCTACTACTGCTTCGCCTTCGTCACCCGCAGCGAGCCGCCGCTGGTCGTGCAGACGCCGGTGCACAAGGAGGCCGACAGCCGCCCGACCGATGCGTCGTTGATCGCCTCACTGGGCGCGGTCACCCAGGCGGTGCAGGTGGCCCATCCGGGCAAGTGGAACGACGGGCTGGCGCGGCCCACGTGCTACGACAACTCGGGCGTCTTCGCCGGCGAGACGTTCTGCGTGGCCAGCACCTACAAGCATTTCAGGGGCTCGCAGATGGCCGGCCTGTTCTGCAACTCGTCGCGCGAGACCCTGGACAAGCGCCTTGAGGATCATCGCAAGGGTTCAGGGCCGGCGGTGCAGACGTTCGACTGGCCGTAGCGTTGAAGAGGTCAGCGATCCAGCGCGATCTGGATCGCGTCATCGGCGTTCGGACCTATTCGCGCACGGCCGTGCCGTCGTCCGCCTGCGGATGCCGCAGCATCCACCCGGCCAGCGCCTGGCGATACTGCTCCAGCGCTTCGGCGTACAGGTCGTAGACGCAGATCGGGCAACCGCTCTCGCAGCATTCCTGCGGCAAGGGTTTTTCCGGCGGCTGCGGTCGCGGATCGTCCGGCGCGGACGTCGCGGAAAGGGAAGGATCGTCGGTCACGGCGACAGCCTAGCAGCGGTGTCGGGAGCGTGGCATGCGCGGCGGTGGAACGCGGCAGTGGCCGATGCCCACCGAAAACCGCCGCCGCGCCAAAGCGCGGCGGCGTTGAAGACTCAGGCGATCGAAGCGCGGTAGATCGATTCGATGGTCGCGTCGAGCGAGTGGTTGAACTGGTCATCGCTCTGCTGCGCGCTCAGGCCCTCGGTCAGGGCGCGGCTGAAGCTGGCGATGACGCCCGGGTTACGGGCCAGCCTGGCGTTGGCATCGTCGCGGCTGTAGCCGCCCGACAGCGCCACGACCTTGAGCACGGCCGGATGGTCGACCAGCTCCTGGAAGTAGCCGTCCACCTCGGGCAGGGTCAGCTTGAGCACGACCGGGGTGGCCGGATCGAGCTGGTCCAGGCGCGCGAGCAGGCCCTTCTTGAGTTCGACCTCGATGGCTTCCTTGTCGGCGGACTTGATGTCCACTTCCGGCTCGACGATCGGCACCAGGCCGGCGGCCAGCACCTGGCGCGCCAGCTCGAACTGCTGGTCCAGCGCCTTGGCGATACCGGCGGCGTTGTTGGCCTTGATGACCGAACGCTCCTTGGTGCCGAACACGCCCTTGGCCTTGGCCCGCGCCAGCAGCGCGTCCAGGCCGGGGATCGGCTTGAGCAGCTGCACGCCGTCGGCTTCGTCTTCCAGGCCCTTGTCGATCTTCAGGAACGGCACCACGCCCTTGGTTTCCCACAGGTAGTGCGCCGCGTCCTGGCCGGCGAAGCTGTCGTCGAGCGTGCGCTCGAACAGGATCGCGCCGACCACCCGGTCGCCGGTGAAGGCCGGGCTGGTCACGATGCGCGTGCGCATCTGGTGCACCAGGCCGAACATCTCCGCGTCGCCGGAATAGGCCGATGCTTCGATTCCGTAGAGCTGGAGCGCCTTGGGCGTGCTGCCACCGCTCTGGTCGAGCGCGGCGATGAAGCCCTGGCCGGCGGCAATGCGGTTCTTCTGGTCCTGGTTGATCGACACGGTTGGCAGGTCCTGTGAAGGGAACGAGGGCCGCGATGGTAACGCGGCCCCCGTTAATCTCGGTATCAGACAACGCTGTCAGAGGCGGACCGGTCACGGGTAGGCCAGACCCGGGCGGCTGATGTGCCGTTGCCCGGGCCTCGCGCGGCCGGCCACCCACCTCAGGCTGCCTGTGCCTGCCCACCCCGTGCGATCCGGGCGGCCTCGACCATCCGCTCCAGCGCGGTGCGCACCTCCGGCCAGCCGCGGGTCTTCAGGCCGCAGTCCGGGTTGACCCAGATCTGCTCGGGCGCCAGCACCGCGCGCGCCTTCTCCAGCAGGTCGACCATCTCCAGCGTGGTCGGGATGCGCGGGGAGTGGATGTCGTACACGCCCGGGCCGATTTCGTTGGGATAGCGGAACCGCGCGAACGCCTCCAGCAGTTCCATCCGCGAGCGCGAGGTCTCGATCGAGATCACGTCGGCATCCATCGCCGCCACAGCCTCGATGATGTCGTTGAACTCGGAGTAGCACATGTGCGTATGGATCTGGGTCGCGTCGGCCACGCCCGACACGGACAGGCGGAAGCCTTCCACCGCCCAGTCCAGATAGGTGCGCCACTGCGCGCGACGCAGCGGCAGGCCTTCGCGCAGCGCCGGTTCGTCGACCTGGATCACGCCGATTCCAGCGGCCTCCAGGTCGAGCACCTCCTCGCGCAGGGCCAGGGCGATCTGCCGGCAGGTGTCGGCGCGTGGCTGGTCGTCGCGCACGAACGACCACTGCATCACCGTCACCGGCCCGGTGAGCATGCCCTTCATCGGGCGGTCGGTCAGCGATTGGGCGAACTTCGACCAGCGCACGGTCATCGGCGCCGGACGCGCCACGTCGCCGTAGATGATCGGCGGCTTCACGCAGCGGCTGCCGTAGCTTTGCACCCAGCCCAGCCTGGTAAAGGCGAAGCCGTCGAGCTGTTCGCCGAAGTATTCGACCATGTCGTTGCGCTCGAACTCGCCGTGGACCAGCACATCCAGGCCGACCTGTTCCTGGAAGCGCACGCACTTCTCGGTTTCCGCCTCCAGGAAGGCCTCGTAACCGGCCTGCGTCAGCCGGCCGGACTTGAACCGCGCGCGGGCCTCGCGCACTTCATGTGTCTGCGGAAACGAACCGATCGTGGTGGTCGGATACACCGGCAGACCCAGTGCTGCGTCCTGCGCCTGGCGGCGGGCCGGATATGGCGAGGTGCGCCGGGCCAGCACGGGAGTGATGGCGGCCACGCGCGCGGCGACCTCGGGCCGGTGCACGCGCGGGGAGGCACGGCGGGATTCAATCCGTGCGCGCGCATCGTCCAGCGCCGGCTCGATGCCCTCGCGTCCGTCCAGCGCATCGGCCAGCGTGCGGACCTCTTCGAGCTTTTGCCGGGCGAATGAGAGCCACGATTTCAGTTCGGCATCGAGCGTCTTCTCGCCTTCCAGGTCGACCGGAACATGCAGCAGCGAGCATGACGGCGCCAGCCACAGCGCGCTGTCGCCGAGCCGATTGCGCGCGTAACGCGCCAGCAGCAGTGCATTGTCCAGCCGCGTGCGCCAGACGTTGCGGCCGTCGACCAGGCCGGCCGACAGCACGCGGCCGGCGGGCAGTTTCTCCAGCGCCGCTTCCAGTTCCTCCGGTGCGCGCACCAGGTCCAGGTGCAGGCCATCGACCGGCAGCGACGTGGCCAGTTCCAGGTTGTCGCCGAGCGGGCCGAAGTACGGGGTGAGCAGCAGCTTCGGGCGCGGGCCTTGCGCCAGCACGGCGTATGCACGGCGATAGGCGTCGCGCACGTTCGCCGGCAGGTCCAGCACCAGCGCCGGTTCGTCGATCTGCACCCAGTGCGCGCCGGCGGCATGCAGTTTCTCCAGCAGCTGCGCATACACCGGCAGCAGGCGTTCGAGCAGGGCGAAGCGGTCGCTGCCATCGACGGTCTTGGACAGCCACAGGAAGGTGACCGGCCCGATCAGCACCGGCCGGGTCTGGATGCCCAGCGCCCTGGCTTCCAGGTACTGGGCGACCGGTTTGTCGCCGCGCAACGCGAAGGCCTGGCCGGCCTCCAGCTCAGGCACCAGGTAGTGGTAGTTGGTGTCGAACCACTTGGTCATTTCCAGCGCATGCAAGTCGATGCCGTCGCGCTGCAGGCCGCGGGCCATCGCGAAATAACCGGCCAGCGGGGCGGCATCGGCCACGGCGCGGTAGCGCTGCGGGATCGCGTCGAACAGGAACGCGGTGTCCAGCACCTGGTCGTACAGCGAGAAGTCGTTGGACGGCGGCAGGTCGATGCCGGCCTCGCGTTGCAGCCGCCAGTGGCGGGCGCGCAGGTCGGCTGCGGTATCGAGCAGGCCGGTGGCGGGCAGCTCGCCGCGCCAGTGGGCTTCCAGGGCCTGCTTGAGTTCACGGCGTGCCCCGATGCGGGGGAAGCCGAGGTTGGTGGTCAGTGTCATCGTGCGTTTCCTCATGTGGTCGATGAGGAACGAAGGGCGGACTGCACCCGCAGCCGGTGGCCACGCATGCTGTCTTGGCGACCTTCGCCCCCGCGGGCGAACCGGAACCAGCACGGGGCGAAGGCACGGCGACAGGCACGGCATGGCGCCGCGCGCAGCCTCCGGCCGCCTCCCCGCGGAGGCTCCAGGTCAGGCGGAAGACAGACGCGTCTTCCGGCCGGGGCAGGTCTTCGGGCTCATGGACGGGCGACGCGGATGCGCCGGGGCCTACTGTCCGCCGCTTCCCGGCCGCGAGGGCCAGTGCGATGACGGAGGTCGTTTCCAATTACCGCTGCGGGGCAGCGCCGGAATGGATCATCGCCTGTTGGGCGGGGATCGCACCGGACTTCCCTTTTAATCCATCTCTACATCGGGATGAAGAGATGAAACCGTCGGCGACGCCAAGTTAGCCGTGCCGCCGCATGGCGTCAACCTCGACTTGCGCGCCGCGGGCCTTGGCCCCATGAAAGGGCAATGACTTCCGCGCTTACCGATTCCGGCGCACCGGCCGCAGTCGCGCCGTCCGACGCGCTGCGCGAATTCCTCGCGCGCCATCGGCGCCTGTTCGTGCTCACCGGCGCCGGCTGCAGCACGCCCTCCGGCATTCCCGACTATCGCGATGCCGATGGCGGCTGGAAGCGCGCGCAGCCGGTCACCTTCCAGGCGTTCACCGGACAGGCGCCCACCCGTCGCCGCTATTGGGCGCGCAGCCTGGCCGGCTGGCCGCGCTTTGCCGCCGCCCGCGCCAATGCCGCGCACCACGCGCTGGCCGCGCTGGAGGCGCAGGGCAGGATCGAAATGCTGGTGACCCAGAACGTCGACGGCCTGCACCAGCAGGCCGGCAGCGAGGCGGTGATCGACCTGCACGGACGCCTGGACCAGGTGGTCTGCCTGGGCTGCGGCGCGCTGTCGCCGCGGGCGGATTTCCAGCATGCCTTGCTGGACACCAACGCCGGCTGGGACCGGCACATCGCTGAAGTCGCGCCCGATGGCGATGCCGACCTGGAAGGCGTGGACTTCTCGACCTTCCACGTGCCCGACTGCACGCAATGCGGCGGCATGCTCAAGCCGGATGTGGTGTTCTACGGCGAGGCCGTGCCGCGGGCGCGCGTGGAGAAAGCGGTGGATCACCTGCACCGCAGCGACGCCATGCTGGTCGTCGGCTCTTCGCTGATGGTGTATTCGGGTTTCCGCTTCGCGCGGATGGCGGCGGAGGCGGGCATTCCGGTCGCCGCGCTCAACCTCGGCCGGACCCGCGCCGACGACCTTCTGGCCTTGAAGCTCGAAGCCGATTGCGCGCAGGCGCTGGCGGCGTTGGACAGGCACGCCGTCGCCTGAGTCGCGGCATGGGGACCGACGCCGGCTCCCCGCCGATGGCGGCGTTCACGGCTGCGGCCTATGATCCGGCCACCGCTACCGGCATCGGTCGCGGCCGAGAACTAACGCATGCAACGCACTGACCTCCATCACCGGAGCCCGCGCGGCTCCATCGCAGGAGAGCACCATGACGTTGATGGCCGTGATGAAGCTGCTGATCCTGCTGAGCATCGTGCTCAACGTCATCGCGCTGACGATGCGGGCCAAGGCGCAGGATGTGGTGTACCTGTTCCAGCACTGGCGCCTGGGCCTGAACGCCTTCGCATCGATGTTCCTGGTGGTGCCGGCGGTGGCGCTGGTGATGGCGCTGAACTTCGACCTGCGACCGGAAGTGAAGATCGCCCTGCTGGTCCTGTCGCTGTCGCCGGTGCCGCCGCTGCTGCCGAAGAAGCAGCACAAGGCCGGTGGCGATGATTGCTACATCACCGGCCTGCTGGTCGCCGCGGCGCTGGCCTCGCTGGTGGTGATGCCGCTGGGCCTGCAGCTGTTCGGCAAGCTTTTCGGAGTGAGCCAGTTCGTGCCGGTCAGCGTGGTGGCCAAGACCCTGGTCCTCACCATCGCCGGGCCGATGCTGCTGGGCTTCATCATCCAGAAGCTGATGGGGGCGCGCGCCGAGCCGGCCTCGCATGTGCTGGGCAAGCTGGCAATGCTGCTGCTCGTCATCTGCGGTCTGGTGGTGCTGGTGATGGTCGCACCGGCGATATGGCGGCTGATCGGCGGCGGCACGCTGGCCGCATTGGTGGCGATGATCGTCGCCGGCCTGGGCGCGGGCTACCTGCTTGGCGGGCCTTCGACGGAGAACCGCGCCGCGCTGGCGCTGGCCTCGGCGACCCGCCATCCCGGCGTGGCCCTGGGCGTGATCGCCGCGGCCTTTCCCGACCAGCGGCTGGCGCTGGTGGCGGTGCTGATGTTCGTGCTGCTCAATGTGGCGCTGGGCATCCCGTTCCTGCGCCTGGTCAGACGGGGAGAGAAGGCGGACTGACGCTGGCCGGCCTGCGCGCGGCCGCCGGCAGAAGGCACGAGCGACACTGCGATCCACCCATGCGGCTTGCTGGCCGCGCCGATCGCGGGTGCAATGCTGCTCTCCCTTTTTGCATTGCCCGCCCATGAGCCTGCTGTTCTCGCCGCTTTCGCTCGGTCCGCTCGAGCTGTCCAACCGGATCGTCATCGCTCCCATGTGCCAGTATTCGGCGCAGGACGGCCGCGTCAGCGACTGGCACCACATCCACCTGGGCAACCTGGCCCTGTCCGGCGCGGGTCTGCTGATCCTGGAAGCGACCGCGGTCGAATCGCGCGGACGGATCAGCCACGCCGACCTGGGCCTGTGGAACGACGACCAGGAATCGGCGCTGGCCGCGCTGCTGGCCTCGGTCCGGCGCTGGTCGCCGATGCCGCTGGGCATCCAGCTGGCGCATGCCGGGCGCAAGGCATCGACGCGGCGCCCGTGGGACGGAGGCGGCGCGATCGCGGCCGATCAACCCGATGGCTGGACCACCGTGTCGGCATCGGCGCAGGCGTACGACGAACATCATGGCGTGCCGATCGCGCTCGATGCCGACGGAATCGATGCGCTGGTCGCGGACTTCGTGCAGGCCGCAAAGCGTGCCGAGCGCCTGGGCCTGGACCTGATCGAGATCCACGCCGCGCACGGCTACCTGCTGCATCAGTTCCTGTCGCCGCTGAGCAACGCGCGCGAAGACGAGTACGGCGGCAGCCTGGAGAACCGGATGCGGCTGGTGCTGCGCGTGTTCGATGCAGTGCGTGCGGCGGTGTCGCCGTCGATCGCGGTCGGCGCGCGCATCTCGGCCACCGACTGGGTCGAGGGTGGCTGGGACCTGGAACAGAGCCTGGCGCTGGCGCGCGCGCTGGACGCGCACGGCTGCCATTTCATCCACGTTTCCAGCGGCGGACTGGATCCGCGCCAGGCGATCGCCGCCGGTCCCGGCTACCAGCTGCCTTTCGCCGAGGCGATCAAGGCGCAGGTGCGCATGCCGGTCATCGCGGTCGGCCTGATCACGCAGCCGCGACAGGCCGAAGCCGTGCTGGCGAACGGGCAGTCCGATGCGGTGGCGCTGGCGCGCGGCATCCTCTACGACCCGCGCTGGCCCTGGCATGCGGCCGCCGAGCTGGGTGCCACGCTGGTGCCGGCGCCGCAGTTCCTGCGCTGCGAGCCGCAGGAGGCCCGGGGCGTGTTCGCGCGCAGGGCGTAAGGCGCGCGGTCGTATCGGCTGCAACCGCTGCGCCATGCGCGCAGCGCGTGGCCTACCATGGCCCACCTATGCGCCACGACCACATCCTCGCCCTGTCCTGCCCGGATCGCACCGGCATTGTTTACCGCGTGTCCGGGCTGCTGTTCGGCCAGGGCTGCAACATCGTCGACGCCCAGCAGTTCGGCGACGAGGAGACCGGCCGCTTCTTCCTGCGCGTGCACTTCCAGGTGCCTGGGCCGGAGGTGTTGCCGGCGGTGCACGAGCGCTTCGGCCACCTGGCCGAAAAGTTCGACATGGACTGGCAGATCCACGATGCGCGCCGACGCGCGCGCCTGCTGGTGCTGGTCAGCAAGCAGGGCCATTGCCTCAACGATCTGTTGTTCCGAACCCACAGCGGCCAGCTGCGCGTGGACATCGCCGCGGTCGCGTCCAACCACGACGACTTCGCCGCGTTGTCGGCCTCGTATGGGGTGCCGTTCCACCACCTTCCGGTCGATGCCGGCAACCGCGAGCGGCAGGAGCAGGCGATCGTGGACCTGGTCGAGCGCGAGCGCATCGACCTGGTGGTGCTGGCGCGCTACATGCAGATCCTGTCACCGAGGCTGTGCGAAGCGCTGAGCGGACGTGCGATCAACATCCACCACAGCTTCCTGCCCAGCTTCAAGGGCGCCCAGCCGTACCACCAGGCGCACGCGCGCGGGGTCAAGATCATCGGCGCCACTGCGCACTACGTGACCCCGGACCTGGACGAGGGCCCGATCATCGAGCAGGACGTGGCCCGCGTGGACCACGCCATGACCCCGCGCGACCTGGTTCGCACCGGCAGCGACATCGAGTCGCAGGTGCTGGCACGCGCGGTGCGTCGCCACGTCGAGCACCGCATCCTGCTCAACGGCCACAAGACCGTCGTGTTCCGCTGAGCCGGCGGCCCGGCGTCAGCGGCGCGGCGTCAGAAGCCCAGCCACGCCCGCAGCGGATGCGCCGGGTCGGCCAGCAGCTTCAGCGCCAGCAGCACCGAGACCGTCACCAGCAGCGGCTTGATCACGCGGGTGCCGTGGCGCATGGCGAAGCGCGAGCCCAGCTGCGCGCCGAGGAACTGGCCGGCACCCATCACCAGGCCGACTTTCCACAGCACCGCGCCGCTGGCCAGGAACACGCCGAACGCGCCCACGTTTGAGCCGAAGTTGAGGAACTTGGTGTGCGCGGTGGCCTTGAGCAGGCCGAAGCCGGCCAGGCCGACGAAGCCCAGCATCAGGAACGAGCCGGTGCCCGGCCCGAACACGCCGTCGTAAAAGCCAATCGCCGGCACGAAAGTCAGCCCGAACACGCGCGGGCTGATCCGGTGGTGGCGCTCGACCGTGCCGATGTCCGGCTTGAGCGCGAAGTACAGTGCGATGCCGATCAGCAGGAACGGCAGCACCGCACGCAGCCAGCTGCCGGGCACGACGGTGGCCAGCAACGCACCGGCGACCGCACCGGCCGCGGCGGTGAGCGCCATGGGCAGCTGCGCGCGCAGGTCGACGTGGCCGTGGCGGGCATACGACCAGCTGGCCGAGGCCGAGCCGAACAGCGACTGCAGCTTGTTGGTGCCCAGCGCCTGCAGCGGCGGGATGCCGGCCAGCAGCATCGCCGGCAGGCTGATCATGCCGCCGCCGCCGGCGATCGAATCGATGAAGCCGGCCAGCAGGCCGGCGAGGAAAAGCAGCAGCAACAGCTGCAGGGCGAGCTCGTGCATCGGAATACCGGCGAAGTGGAGAACGCCGGCGCGGTGACGTGGCGTGCGCCGTCATTCTAAAGCCCGGGCTCCACGCGCGCTCCGCAACCGGTAGCATCGGCGGACCATCCACCGGAGTCGCCCGATGTCCCTGGCTGTCCGTTCTAGCGTTTCGTTGCTGGCCTGCGCGTTGGCGCTGGTGCTGGCCGCCCCGGCGCACGCCGATACCGCGCAGCGCCCCGAAGTGGCGGCCGCCGCCAAGCAGCTGCAGCAGCAGGTGGTGGACTGGCGCCGCGATTTCCACCAGCACCCGGAGCTGTCCAACCGCGAGGAGCGCACTGCCAAGGTGGTCGCCGACGAGCTGCGGCGCATGGGCCTGGAACCGCAGACCGGCATCGCCCACCACGGCGTGGTCGCGATCATCAAGGGCGGCAAGCCCGGCCCGAAGATCGCGCTGCGCGCGGACATGGACGCGTTGCCGGTGGCCGAACGCACCGGCCTGCCGTTCGCCTCCAAGGCCACCGCGCAGTTCCGCGGCGAGACGGTCGGGGTGATGCATGCCTGCGGCCATGACGCGCACACCGGCATCCTGCTGGGCGTGGCCAAGGCGCTGGTGGGCATGCGCGACACGCTGCCGGGCGAGGTGATGCTGATCTTCCAGCCGGCCGAGGAAGGTCCGCCGGCCGACGAGGAGGGTGGCGCGTCGATGATGCTGGCGCAGGGCCTGTTCAAGGACTTCAAGCCGGACGCGGTGTTCGGCCTGCACGTGTTCTCGACCGTGCCGGCCGGCCAGATCGCGGTGCGCGGCGGCCCGCTGATGGCGGCCTCCGACCGCTTCAGCATCAAGGTCATCGGCCGGCAGACCCACGGCTCGCGGCCGTGGGGTGGTGTGGATCCGATCGTGGCGGCGTCCGACCTGGTCGGCACCGCGCAGACCATTGTTTCCCGCCGCACCGACCTGGCCAAGCTGCCGGCGGTGGTGACGTTCGGCGCGATCAAGGGCGGCATCCGCTACAACATCATTCCCGACGACGTGGAAATGATCGGCACCATCCGCACCTTCGACGAAGGCATGCGCGAGAAGATCTTCGCCGACCTGCGCAACGTGTCCGAGCACGTGGCCGCCGCGCACGGCGCCAAGGTCGACGCCAAGATTCCCGACAGCGAAGGCAATCCGCCGACGATCAACGATCCGGCGCTGACCGCGAAGATGCTGCCCAGCCTGCAGGCGGTGGTCGGCGCTGACAACGTGTTCGAGCCGCCGCTGCAGATGGGCTCGGAGGACTTCTCGCTTTACGGGCAGAAGGCGCCGGCGCTGTTCTTCTTCGTCGGCGCGACCGCACCGGGCATCGATCCGGCGACCGCACCGGGCAACCACTCGCCGGAATTCCTGCTCGACGAAACCTCGCTCGATGTCGGCTTCCGCGCGCTGCTTCAGGTGAGCCTGGACTACCTGCACGGCACGACCGGCTGACGATCGCTTGACGGGCAGCAGCGGGGCAAGCCCCGCTCTACCCGGCCATTGCGTGCTTCGCAGTTGCGGAGCGGAACTCCCCAGCCACTTTTGCTTCGCTTTTGTAGAGCGGGACTTGCCCCGCTCCACGTGACGCCGATGGATGCGCGCCTGCGGGTTACAGATCGAAGCCCAGCAGCAGCGGATCGTGGTCGGAACTGCGCCACGGGCCGGGCACGTTGCGCCCGGCATAACCCGCATCGTCCGGCTCGTCGGCGTTGACGTGCCACTCGGCCGCTCCGCGCAGGTGCGGCAGCAGCGCCGGGCTCAGCAGCGCGTGGTCGAGCCGGCCGCTCAGGCCCTGGTAGACGTAGCTGTACGGGTGATCGATGCGCGCGGCGGCGAAGGCATCGGTCCAGCCGCCTTCATCGCGCAGCCAGCGCACCGGGTCTTCCATCGCATAGGCGTTGAAGTCGCCCAGGATCACCATGCGCTCGCGGCCGCGGCCCAGCGGCGCCGACTTCAGCCAGGCATGCAGCCGCTGCGCCGAATCCAGGCGCAGCGCGTTCCAGCAACCCTGGCCGTCCTTCTGGTCGGCATCGGCGCCTTCGGCTTCGCTGCAGCCCTTGGACTTGAGGTGGTTGGCGACGACGACGAATTCCTTGCCGCCGTCCTTGCGCTTGAACGCCTGCGCCAGCGGCACGCGGCTGCGGTCGCCGAACGGACCGCCTTCAAGCACCGCCGGCTTGCCACGCGCGACCAGCCGGTCGTCGCGATAGATGATGCCCACGCGGATCGTGTCGGCGCCGGGTCCATTGCCGCCATCGACAAAGCGCCAGTGCCCGCCGTCGGCGTTGAGCTCGCGCACCAGCCGGGCCAGGCTGGACTGCTCGCCATAGCCGTCGTTCTCCAGTTCCATCAGCGCGGCCACGTCCGGATCCAGGCCGTGGATGGTCGCCACCAGCTTGGCCAGCTGCGCATCCAGCGCCTGCTCCGTGCGCGCGCCACGCTCGGTCGGGAAGCCGCCGCCCTGGCCGTCGCCGTTGAACAGGTTCTCCAGGTTGAACGCGGCCACTCGCACGTTGCCCGGCACCTGCGGCGCGGCAGGACGCGCGGCGTCGTCGATCCGCGGCGGTGCGGTCAGCTGCACGCGCCAGCCGCCGTTGCGCTGGTCGACGATGCCTTCGGCACTGCCGACGACGCTGCCGGTGCGCGGCGTGTCGCGCCCGTCGAGCCAGGCGATCGAGTCCGGATCGCGCTTCTGGCTGCCGTCGTCCAGCAGCACGCGCTGGCGCGCGTTGTGGCGAGTCAGCGCGGCGTGCGCATCCGAACCGGGACGCTCGCGCTCGCTGGGTTGCCACTGCCGGCCGTCGAACGACACCGCCAGTTCGCCGAACCGCTGCAGCGCGTCGCTGCCGGTGACGGTCAGCGGTGCGTCGATGCGCACGGCCATGCCTTCCAGCGCTTCCCAGTCATCGGGCAGCGCGGTGATCACCTGTGGCGCCACCGGCTTGCCCGGACGGCAGCGGTCGACGCGGTCGACCTGCAGCGCAGTGACGCTGTCCTGGCCGCGGCCTTCCAGCTCGATCACCCGACCGCCGAAGCGGCATTGCATGCTGGTCGCCAGCGACGCCGGGAACGCGAAGCCCTCGGCCGCCTGGACGAACAAGCCGTCCGAGCTGGCCGGGTCGCCATCGCCGGCGTCCTGGATGTAGAAGCCGCCCAGCCCGTCGCGGAAGTCGGCGCTCACCGTGCCGGCGACCTGGACCTGCTGCCCCAGCAGCGGGCTGCGCGCGGAGGTGCCCTGCACCTGGCCAATGGGCAGGACGCTGGCGGCGGTGGCCGGACCGGCCAACAGGATGGCGGCCAGTAGCAGCGGGAGGGAGCGCAGGGGGGGCATGGGGGACATGGCAGGTTCCAGGAGGCTGAAACGACAACGCCGCCCGGAGGCGGCGTTGTCTGGATTGGGGCGCGGATTACTTCAGGTTGGCCAGCATCCAGTCGACGGTGGCCTTGACCTGCTCGTCGGTGAGCGAGGCATTGCCGCCGCGGGGCGGCATGATCCCGCCGTCCGGGCCGGTGAAGCCCTCGATGGCGTGCTTGTACAAGGTGTCGTTGCCCTGGGCGATGCGGGCATCCCAGTGCGCATGATCCAGGGTCGGAGCCTTGCCCACGCCGTTGGTATGGCAGGCGCTGCACAGGTTCTGGTAGATGACCGCACCGTCGGTGGTGCCGCCATAGGCGACCTGGCCGGCGGCCTTGGCCTGGGCGGCAGCGGCGGCGGCGGCCTGGGCGGCGGCACCGGTGTCGCCGGCATAGACCGCGCCGGCCGGCGCGATGCGCTCGGCGGTGCGGGCGGCGGCCGTCGGGGAAACTTCCGGGGGAATCCGGCCGTGCAGGTACATGGCCAGGAAGATCAGGCCCAGGGTGACCAGGGCCAAAAGGCCGATCACCATCGAGAATCGCTTCAGGAATTCCAGGTCGTAATTACGCACATCTCATCCTATGGCGAGTGGCTCGGCTGGCCACAGCTGGCGCCGATTATAGAGAGGGTTGCCTCGGCTTCGGAAGCCGGAAGCCTTGGGCGGCGGGCATTTGGCTGTCGTCGACGGTTCCGGGCCCGGTTGTCGGTGGGGTAGCCGGCGCCTCGAAGGGGCGGTTGACGCCCGGCCGCGACGGCCCGGGCGCCGCAAATGGGCTGTTGCGATGCAGCAGGTCGGCGGGCCTCCCGCGGCAACCCTCGATCGCGTCCGGCCACGACCGGAATGGCGACAATCGCCCGCCAGCGCGACGTTTTCGCAGGCCATGCGGCGCTCGCCCCGCAGGCCTGCAGCGGCAGGTCGCCGGCGGGTGGGACGGGTACAGGGCGGCTTCGGTTGACAGCGCTGCCATTTCTGACAGCCTCTGCGCCCGGCACTGCCGCAAGGCGCCCGGGGACGCGGGCGCATCACCGATCCGGAGGAAGACCCCGCATGAGCATCCTCGCCGGCGCGCCCGCGCCTGCCGCCCGTATCCGCACTGTCCTGGCCGCCGCATTGGCGCTGGCCGTCCTGACCGCCTGCAACCGCGCCCCGGCGCCGGCCGACGCGCCCGCCGATGCCGCCACTCAGGCCGCAGCCGGCGACGGCACCACCATCCATCCGGACCAGTGGCCCGAACTGGCCTGGCCGGTGGCGACCGACCCGGCGATGGAGAAGCGGATCGACGAGCTGCTGGCGAGCATGACCCTGGAAGAAAAGGTCGGCCAGCTGATCCAGGGCGACATCGGCAGCATCACCCCCGAGGACGTTCGCAAGTACCGGCTCGGCTCGATCCTGGCCGGCGGCAGCTCCGACCCGGGCGGCAAGTACAACGCCACCCCGGCCGAGTGGCTGGCCGTGTCCGACGCGTTCTGGGAAGCGTCGATGGACACTTCCGGCGGCGGCAAGGCGATCCCGGTGATCTGGGGCATCGATGCGATGCACGGCCAGAGCAATGTGGTCGGCGCGACCCTGTTCCCGCACAACGTCGGCCTGGGCGCCACGCGCAATTCCGAGCTGCTGCGCCGGATCGGCGAGATCACCGCGATGGAAACCCGCACCACCGGCATGGAGTGGGCGTTCGCGCCGACCGTGGCGGTGCCGCAGGACGTGCGCTGGGGCCGCGCGTACGAAGGTTATTCGGAGAACCCGCAGGTCGTGGCCGAGTTCGCCAAGGCGATGGTCGAAGGCCTGCAGGGCAAGCCCGGCGCGCCGGACTTCCTCGACGACCACCACGTGATGGTCTCGGTGAAGCATTTCGTCGGCGACGGCGGCACCACCAACGGCCGCGACCAGGGCGACACCGTGGTCAGCGAAGCCGAGCTGCGCGACGTGCACGCGGCCGGCTACAAGACCGCGATCGAGGCCGGCGCGCAGTCGGTGATGGCCTCGTTCAACAGCTTCCATGGCGTCAAGATGCACGGCAACAAGCCGCTGCTGACCGACGTGCTGAAGGACCGCATGAACTTCGGCGGCTTCGTCGTCGGCGACTGGAACGGCCACGGCCAGATCCCCGGTTGCACCAACGACAACTGCCCGGCCACCTTCGTCGCCGGCCTGGACATGGCGATGGCGCCGGACAGCTGGAAGGGCATGTACGACACCACCCTGGCCGCGGCCAAGGACGGCACGCTGTCGATGGAGCGCCTGGACGATGCGGTGCGCCGCATCCTGCGGGTCAAGTTCCTGATGAAGCTGTTCGATGCGCCCAAGCCGTCGCAGCGCGCGCTGGGCGGCAAGTTCGAACTGCTCGGCGCGCCCGAGCATCGCGCGGTCGCCCGCCAGGCGGTGCGCGAATCGCTGGTGCTGCTGAAGAACCAGGGCGGCGTGCTGCCGCTGCGCGCCAACCAGCGCGTGCTGGTCGCCGGCGACGGCGCCGACAACATGAGCAAGCAGACCGGTGGCTGGACGCTCAACTGGCAGGGCACCGGCACCACGCGTGCCGACTTCCCGAACGCCAACACGATCTGGGAAGGCATCGCCTCTGCAGTGAAGGGCGCTGGCGGCCAGGCCGAGCTGGCAGTGGACGGCAAGTACAAGGCCAAGCCGGACGTGGCCGTGGTCGTGTTCGGCGAGGATCCGTACGCCGAGTTCCAGGGCGACATCCAGAACCTGCTGTTCAAGCCGGGCAACGACAGCGACCTGGAGCTGATCCGCAAGCTCAAGGCCGACGGCATCCCGGTGGTGGCCGTGTTCATCAGCGGCCGTCCGCTGTGGATGAACCGCGAGATCAACGCGGCCGATGCGTTCGTGGCCGCATGGCTGCCGGGCTCGGAGGGCGCCGGCGTGGCCGACGTGCTGCTGCGCAAGGCCGATGGCAGCGTCAACCAGGACTTCAAGGGCAAGCTGAGCTTCTCCTGGCCGCGCAACGCGGTCGATGCGGCGGTCAACAAGCCCGGCCACGATCCGCTGTTCGCGTTCGGCTACGGCCTGACCTACGCCGACAAGGGCGACGTGGCGGCGCTGTCGGAGGATTCGGGCATCCAGGGCCTGCAGGCGCCGGCGGGCGTGTACTTCGCCCGCGGCCAGCTCGCTCCGGGCCTGACGCTGAAGCTGGAAGACGGCAAGGGCGCAGCCACCGCGGTCACCACCGTGCCGGCAGCTTTGGCCGACAACAGCCTGGCCATCACCGCGGTCGACCACGAGCGGCAGGAAGATGCGCGTCGCTTCACCTGGTCGGGCACGCAGCCGGCCAGCGCGACGATCCTGTCCGAGCCGCCGCAGGAACTGACCCGCGAAACCAACGGCGACCTGCTGCTGGTGCTGACGCTGCGTCCTGACGCAGTGCCGGCCAACGGTTCGGTCACTGCCAGCGCCGGTGCCGGCACGCCGCTGCCGCTGCGCGAGACGCTGGCCATGCTGCCGGCCGGCCAGTGGACGACGCTGGGCATTCCGCTGAAGTGCTTCGTCGCCTCCGGCGCCGACACCGCCAAGCTCGACACGCTGGTCAAGCTGCACAGCGATGCGGCCGCGACGCTGTCGGTGTCGCGCGTGGCGATCGGTTCGGTGAGCGAGGCCAAGAACATCCTGTCCTGCCCGACCGCCAAGTAAGCGGACACCTCCGCGCCGCTCCGGGAGGGCGGCGGCGCGGATCATCACGGGCCTGCCGCGCCGGACGCCGTCATCGCGTCCGCGCCGGCGGGTCGCGTCCTCCGCCTATCGACAGCCTGCGACCGGGAGAGGGTGCATGAAGCTGGCAACACTGGATGTGGTGATCGTGCTCGTCTACCTGACGGGCATCTTCGCCCTGGCGCAATGGGTCTCGCGCGAGAAGGCCGGGCACCAGAAATCGGCGACCGACTACTTCCTGGCCAGCCGCTCGCTGCCGTGGTGGGCGATCGGCGCGTCGCTGATCGCCGCCAACATCTCGGCCGAGCAGATCATCGGCATGTCCGGTTCCGGCTACGCCATCGGCCTGGCGATCGCGTCCTACGAATGGATGGCCGCGGCGACCTTGCTGATCGTCGGCAAGTTCTTCCTGCCGATCTTCCTGCGCAACCGCATCTACACGATGCCGCAGTTCCTCGAGGAGCGTTACGGCAACAGCATCCGCACGCTCATGGCCGTGTTCTGGCTGGGCCTGTACGTGTTCGTGAACCTGACTTCGATCCTGTGGCTGGGTTCGATCGCCGTGACCCAGGTCACCGGCATGGACCAGACCCTGGCGCTGGTGCTGCTGGGCGTGTTCGCGCTGGGCTACCAGTTGTACGGCGGCCTGAAGGCAGTCGCGCTCACCGACATCGTGCAGGTCACCCTGCTGGTGATGGGCGGCCTGCTGGTCACCGGCATCACCCTGAGCCATATCGGCGGCGGCAGCATTTCCGCAGGCTTCTCGCAGCTGTGGAGCGCGCATCCCGAACACTTCGAGATGATCCTCAGCAAGGACAATCCGTTCTACAAGGACCTGCCTGGCATCAGCGTGCTCATCGGCGGCATGTGGATCATGAACATCAGCTACTGGGGCTTCAACCAGTACATCATCCAGCGCGCGCTGGCGGCCAAGGACATCCGCGAAGCGCAGAAGGGCGTGGTGTTCGCCGCGTTCCTCAAGCTGTTGATGCCGCTGGTGGTGGTGGTGCCGGGTATTGCCGCGGTGGTGCTGGCGCCTGACCTGGCCAAGCCGGACCAGGCCTATCCGACGATGATGGGCCTGCTGCCCGGCGGTATCCTGGGCCTGGTGTTCGCCGCGCTGGTGGCGGCGATCGTCGCCTCGCTGGCCTCCAAGATCAACTCGGTCGCCACGATTTTCACCCTGGATTTCTACGCCAAGTCGCGCCCGCAGGCCGACCAGGCCAAGCTGGTGCGCGTGGGCCGCATCGCCGCGGTGGTATCGGTGGCGCTGGCGATCCTGACCGCCCGTCCGCTGCTGGGCAGCTTCGACCAGGCCTTCCAGTACATCCAGGAATACACCGGCTTCTTCACCCCGGGCATCGTGGTGATCTTCGTGCTGGGCCTGTTCTGGAAGCGCGCCAACGAAGCCGGCGCGCTGACCGCGGCGATCGGTTCGTTCGTGCTGTCGATCGTGCTCAAGCTGGCCTGGCCGTCGCTGCCGTTCATCGATCGTGTCGGGCTGGTGTTCCTGCTCGCGTTGGCGCTGGCGGTGATCGTGTCGCTGGTGACCAAGCCGCAGCAGGCCGGCAGCGACCTGATCCGCACCGACGATGTCGACTACTCGACCACGACCGGATTCAACTTCGCCGCGTTGGGCGTGGTCGCCATCCTGACCGCGCTGTACGCGGTGTTCTGGTAAGCCGGCGATGGCACACGGCATGAAAACAAGCATGGACGAGGCGGCGGAGGACTGATGCGGGTCAGGATCGAGGACGTCGCCAACAAGGCCGGCGTATCCATGAAGACGGTGTCGCGCGTGCTCAACAACGAGCCGGGCGTGCGCGAGGGTACGCGCGCCAAGGTCCTGGAGACCGTGGCCGCGTTGAACTACCGCCCCGATCCGTCCGCGCGCAGCCTGGCCGGCAATCGCTCGTACCTGGTCGCGCTGCTTTATGACAACCCGTCGCCGAACTACCTGATGGAGATCCTCACCGGCGTGGTGGAGGCTTGCGAAAGCCATCACTACGGCATGGTGATGCAGCCGGTCAGCTACCACAGCCCGGACTTCCTCGACGCGATCGACTCGCTGGTGGTGTCCTCGCGCCTGGATGGATTGATCCTGACGCCGCCGCTGACCGACTCCGACGCGCTGCTGGACCGGCTGGACCAGCGCGGCATTCCGTTCTCATGCATTTCGCCGAAGGGACGCGAAGGCCGCATCGGCGTCACCCTGGACGAGCACGAGGCCGTCAGCGAACTGGTCGAACACCTGATCGCGCTGGGCCATCGCCGAATCGGTCACGTGCGCGGCCACCCCGACCACGGCGCCAGCGAGTGGCGCATGGCCGGCTATCGCAGCGCGCTGCGTCGCGCGGGTTTGCGTTACGACCCGGCGCTGGTGGTGGACGGCGAGTTCTCGTTCGATTCTGGCCTGGCGGCCGGCCGTCACCTGCTCGGCCTTGCCGAGCGGCCGACCGCGATCTTCGCCGCCAACGACGACATGGCCGCCGGCGTGATGCGCGCGGCCAGCGAGCTTGGCCTGCGCGTGCCGCGCGACGTGTCGGTGTGCGGATTCGACAACACGCCGATCTCCCAGCAGATCTTCCCGGCGCTGACCACCGTGCAGCAGCCGACGCGGGACATGGGCCAGGTCGCCACCGTGCAGCTGCTCAACGCGATCCGCGACCGCAGCGCCGGGCGCATGGTGCGCATGCCCTATGCGCTGCAGCTGCGGCAGTCCACCGGGCCGGTCCCGACCTAGAACGACGCTGGCTCCGGCGCCCTCGTTGCCCCCTGCACGGTTTCCGTGGAGCGTGGCTTGCCCCGCTGCTCTTGCCGTTACGTCATTCCCCATCGTGGAAAGCAGCGGGGCAAGCCTCGCTCTACGCATGCGGATGCGGGGATGAGGTGGCCAGGCCGCGGCCTCATCAAGCGATAGCAACAAGCGCACAAATAGCGAGCGGCTTCCTGCATGTCGAACACGCGTTCTAAAAATGCGTTGCTGGAATGCCGCATTCAGCGCAGTCAACCGACCGTCGTTACGAGGTAAAAACGGCAGCTGTGCGCGCTGCCGGCCAGCGCGTGCATCCTCGCATCGCTGAATACAACGCGAGGTCGATAGCGCTGACGAGCGGTATGTGATTCACCAAAAGCTAACCGTCAACCTGCCGACCACTAACAATTCGCGAGGACAATGCCACGCGCGTCACGTACTTCGGGGCCCCCCCTGAGCCCTGGGGTGGCGCCTAGGAGAGTGAAGATGCGCATCAGCAAAACTCTAATTGCATCCGCAGTGGTACTTGGACTGGGCTTGTCGGGGCAGGCCTTCGCACAAGAGAGCGAAGAAACACCAACAACGATCGAAGATTACAGTGCATACGCAGATGGCCAGGGCACGGCGGCCGCCAACAACGGCGGCACCGCCACTGCCACGTTCTCCAATTCCTTCAACCACAGTTCGGCTGTGGCCACCACCAAGCTGGAAGGAAGCGTTTCGGGATTGAGCGTGTATGGCATCGGCAACGTTGCCAACAACAATGGCAATGCCAACGGCGGCAATGGTGGAAAGGGCGGCGCCGGACTCGGCGGGCTGGCCTGGGGAGCCGATGGCAAGGGTGGCGATGGGGATGGTGGCGACGGCAGGGGAGGCGCCGGCGACCGCGGTGGCAGTGGTGGAACTGCCGGTAGTGGTGGCAGTGGTGGCACCGCGAACAATGGCGACGTGCAAGCCGGCCCGACCAAGGTCGGCGATGCGAGCGTAGCTGACGCCAACGCAGGCAATGGCGGCGATGGCGGCAATGCCAATCGCAACCGCGGCGCCAACGGCGCCGATGGCACGGGCCGTGGCGCCAGCGGCAATGGCGATGGCGGCAACGGCTGGGCCGGTGGCGGCGATGGCCAGGGCGCCAGTGCGGCCTGGGGCGGAGCCGGCGCTTCGACGGGCGGCGCGACTGCCGCCCAGGACAACGGCGCCAGTGGCGGCAATGCCGATGCCAACAGCGGTCGCGTGCGTGAACGCGGCGCAGGCGACGCTACCAGCGGTAGCGGCACGGCAACCGCCGGCAACGGCACATCCGGCGGCGCGAGCGCTACCGGCGGTGCAAGCAGCGCGACGGGTGGTGCAGGCACTGCAGGTGCCGGCACCGGCACCGGTGGTGCAGGCACTGCGACTGCAGGCGATGGAACGGGCACCGGTGGCGCCGGGACCGGCACGGGCGGCGCGGGTGGCAGCCTGACCGCCACTGCGGGAACCGGTGGCGATGGCGGCGCGGCGACCAATGGCGATGCCACCAACGGCAGCGCCACGTCCACTGCAAGCAATGGCGACGCAACGGCGGGCAACGGCGCCGCTGGCGGAGCAGGCGGAGCGGGTGGCGATGGTGGAGCCGGTGGTTCCGGCACGGCCGCAGCGGGTACTGGCGGCGCAGGCACCGGTGGCAGCAACACCGGTGGCGCAGGCGCCGGTGGAGCTGGCGGTGCGGCGGGCGCGGGTGGCTCGGTGGCCAACAACGCAGGCACCTTCGACATGTCCAACAGCATGACCAGTGTCGGACAGTCGGCGGCGGGCATCATGGTGACGGCACAGAACAGCGGCTTTGCGTCGCTGATCCAGCAAGGCGTCACCGTGCAGGCCAACCTGACCGTAGGCCCGTAACCGGCCATAAGCCCTTGGGCGCTCCCACGTGCATCGGGGCTTGAGAACCCCGATGCACGCCTCGCACGAGCATGAAGCGTCCCGTCATTCCCGGCGGGACGCTGGATTCGTGCAGGAAGGAGCGCACGGGAAGGAGCGTGTCCCATGCATCCGTACCGTCCACCTTCACTTTGTCCGCTTTCTCTGAGCATCGCGATGGTGGCGCTGGCTTTCGGCTCCGGTGCCGCATTCGCCGAAGACGATCCAGTTGCCATGGTTCCGACATCGCTTGTCGATCCGGTAACGCCTCAAACGATGCCGGACTTGGCGACTGCTACGCCGGACGCCGCGCCGGCGCCTCTCCCGGCAACATCGACTTTCAGTTTCGCCGGCAGCGGGCCGGTCGATATCGAACGCCTGGCCAACATGCGCGGCGGCGAGGAAACGATCGAGAGCAACACCTCGGTCGACGGCAGCGTCCACGACAACACGGCCGACCACGTCGTCAGCGGTTCCAATTCCATCAACGGCGATGCGTTCTCCAATGCCAGCGGCCTGAACACCGTCATCCAGAACAGCGGCAGCAATGTGCTTATCCAGAACGGGATGAGCATCCAGGTCATCTTCGCCAATCCAGGCCTATGAACGGCAATCGCCTGGCCTGGTGCGGCGCGTTGGCGTGCGCATTGGCGTGCGCCCACGGCGCGTGGGCCGCCAATACCGACATCCGCGTGTCGCAGAGCGGCGGCACCTACAGCATGCGCGTGGTCAGCCTGAAGGAGGCGCGCTTCAGCACCACCGTCCCGCAGCAATACGATTTCAGCTGCGGTTCGGCGGCCACCGCGACGCTGTTGACCTACCAGTACGGCCATCCGGTCAGCGAGGCGGATGTGTTCGTGCAGATGTACGAGAACGGCAACCAGGAAAAGATCCGGAAGGAGGGGTTCTCGCTGCTGGACATGCGCCGCTACCTGGGATCGAAGGGTTACGAGGCCGATGGATTCGAGTTGCCGCTGGAAAAGCTGGAGGAGGAAGGCGTTCCGGCGATCGTGCTCCTGAACGATCGAGGCTACCGGCATTTCGTGGTGGTCAAGGGCCTGCGCAACGGACGCGTGCTGCTGGGCGATCCTGCGCGCGGCACGCGTGCGATGCCGCGTTCGCGCTTCGAGGCGCTGTGGGACAACCGGGTGCTGTTCGTCGTGCACAACCGGCGCGAACAGGCCAGCTTCAACAATCCCAAGGACTGGCGCACCGCGCCCCCGGCGCCGCTGGACATGGGCATACAGCGCGATGGATTGCGCAACATCACCGCGCCCAGGCGCGGGCCGACGGACATCTGACGCCATGAGCGCCGTCCGTCGATTCCTTCCCATGGCCGCGCTGGCGGCATGCGCGGCGGTGTCCGCGCACGCGCAGGCATCCGATGGCGGCTCCGTCGGGTTGGGCCCGGAGTGGAAGCCGATCGATCCCGAGCGCCTGGAGCAGATGCGCGGCGGCTTCCAGACGACGTCGGGGCAGATGCTCTCGTTCGGGATCGAGCGGGTGGTGTTCGTCAACGAGGTGCTTGTCGCCAGCGTCTCGGTGCGGATTCCGGACGTGACGGGCATCGATTCGGCCCAGGCGCAGGCACTGGCCGAGTTCAACAAGGGCATTGTGGTGCAGGTGGGCGAGAACAACCAGTTCGATCCGGCCCGTCTTGCCGGCGGCATTGCGATCCAGAACACGCTCGACAACCAGCGCATCCGCACCGTCACCCACGTCGAAGTGGGCACCGGCGCACTGGGCGTGTTCCAGGGGATGAATGCCTTTGGCGCGCTCGGCGACGTAATGACCCGCATGCCGGGTTCGCCCTGAGTCGGCCTCCAGGTAACGAAGCCTCCCGCCAAGGAGAACGCCATGAAACGGACGTCGTCCGATGTCGCCGCACCGCTGGCCCTGGCCATCGGCCTGGTCGCCTGCGGGCATGTGCGTGCGCAGGAAGCACCTGCCGGAATCGCCGCTCCCGCCAACACGTCGGAAGCCCGGCTGGATGCGCTGCAGCGCCAGATCAACAAGCAGTCCGCACGGATCGAGGAACTGCGCGACGAGCTGGGCGAACAGACCCAGGGCCTGGCGCAACTGCAGGCCGCATTGAACGAGGAAATCCTGGCCAATGCGCGTGCGCGCGGCGCGACCGTTCCGGTCCTGGTCCCCTCGCTGAGCCAGGGGGTCGCCTACGCGCAAGCGCAGGAAAACCCGCAAGCGTCGCAGGCCGCGCAACCACAGTCCGCGCAGCAGCAACCCGCGGCCGCCGGGCAAACCCAGGCGGTAGGCCAGGCGCCGGAGTCCGACTCGCGCCCGCCGGAAGTTGCGCAGATCTTCGACCAGCCCGGCGCGCTCACGCCGTCGGGAACGTTCGTGCTGGAACCCTCCCTCCAGTACGGCTATACGGCCAACGATCGCGTCGTGCTGGTCGGTTACACCGTCATCCCGGCGATCCTGATCGGACTGATCGATGTGCGCCAGGTCAAGACGACCACTGCGATCGCAACGATGACCGGGCGCTATGGAGTGAGCAACCGGTTCGAGCTGGAGTTCAAGGTTCCGTATGTCTATGCCAGCGGCGATACGGTCAGTCGGGAGATATTCACCGGTTCGGCGCTCGACCGCGTCTTCAATGCCGACGGGCGCGGCCTGGGCGACATGGAGATGACCGCGCGCTACCAGTTCAACCGCGGCGGCCCGGACAAGGCGTTCTACGTGGGATGGCTGCGCTACAAGAGCCGGACCGGCACCGACATCTTCGATGTGGTCACCGATTGCGTGACCCGCTGCGTGGCCAACGCCACCGGCACCGGCCTGCCGCTGGAGTTGCCGATGGGCAGTGGCTTCAATTCGCTACAGCCCGGCGTCACCTGGCTGTACCCCTCCGATCCGGTGGTGTTCTTCGGCAGTTTCAGCTACCTCTACAACTTCGAGCGCAAGGACGTCTCGCGCACGGTGATCGGTGGCGAGCAGGAGCCCCTGGGCGACGTGAAGGCCGGCGACATCTGGGGCTTCAACGTGGGCCTGGGCCTGGCCTTGAACGAGAAGGCCTCCATCAGCCTGGGCTACGACCAGAGCCTGGTGGGCAAGACCAAGCAGAACGGCCAGGACGTACCCGGTTCGGTGCGGGTAACGCTGGGCACATTGCTGCTGGGCGGCACCTATCGCTTCAACGACCACGTGTCATTGAACGTCGCACTCGGCGCGGGCATCACCCAGGACACGCCGGACCTGACCTTCACCACGCGCGTGCCGATCACGTTCTAGCCGGATCGACCCGCGTCGGTCCGACGTAGAGCGGGCGTGCGATCAGGCCGCGTCGCGACCCACCACCACCACGCGCAGCGGGTTGTCCCATTCGCGCAGCAGCTCGGCTTCGCGCGCCCTGGCTTTCTCCAGGTGCGCGTCCTTGACGTGGCCGTAGCCGCGGATGTGTTCGGGAACACCGGCGATCTGCGCGGCCAGGGCGATGTTGCCGCCATCGAGCTTCGGCAGCAGGCCGTCGATCGTGGCGAAGTAGTCGGCGATCAGCTTGCGCTCGATGCGCCGCTCCTCGGTGCGGCCGAACGGATCCAGCGCGCCGCCGCGCAGGAACTTCAGCTTGGCCAGCCAGCGGAACGCGGTGAACATCCACGGCCCGTACTCGCGCTTGAGCAGCCGGCCCTGTTCGTCCTTCTTCGCCAGCAGCGGCGGGGCGAGGTGGAAGTGCAGGGTGTAATCGCCCTCGAACTGCTGCTTGAGCCGACGCTGGAACTCGCCGCTGGTGTACAGGCGGGCGACTTCGTACTCGTCCTTGTAGGCCATCAGCTTGAACGCGTAACGGGCCACGGCCTCGGCCAGCGCGGTCGAACCCGGCGCCTTCTGGCCTTCGGCGCTGCGGACCTTGGCCACAAGGTCGGTGTAGCGGCGCGCGTAGGCGGCATCCTGGTAGTCGGTGAGGAACTTCGAACGACGCGCGATCAGCTCGTCCAGGCTGCGCGACAGGCGCAGGTCGTCCAGCGGCAGCGCAGCGACTTCGCCTGTGGCCACGTCCAGCGGCGAAGCGCCGCCGGCGGCCAGGCTCTCGCTTTCGGGCAGACCGCGCAGTTCGCGCTCGTCGCCATTGGGCCACGGCGCGCTGGTGCTGCCCCATTCGCTGCCCTCCCAGTCGCCCGGCGGCAGCTGGCGCAGGCCATCGGGCACGCGCTCGTCGGCGGTCACCGGATTGGAGACCAGGCCGGCGGCGGCCGCCACGGCCTGCGGATCGACCGCGGCCAGGCGACCCCAGGCGAAGGCCTGCTGGTTCATCTCGATCGCCGCGCCATTGAGCTCGATCGCGCGCATCAACGCGGTTTGCGAGATCGGCACCAGGCCCAGCTGCCAGGCGTAGCCGAGCATGAACAGGTTGGTGGCGATGGCATCGCCCAGCAGCGCGGTTGCCAGCTGGGTGGCATCGAGCAGGCGCGGCTCGCGGCCGCCCAGTGCCAGCTTGATGCCGGCAACGATGTCGGCGGCCGGGAAGTGCAGGTCCGGACGCATCGTGAACGTGCCCGGCATCGCCTCGTAGGTGTTGAGCACGACTTCCGAGCGTTCGCCGCGCACCTTGGACAACGCCCAGTAGTCGTTGACCACGACCATGTCGCAGCCCAGCACCAGGTCGGCCTCGCCAGCGGCGATGCGCACGGCGTGGATGTCCTCGGGCGTGCGCGCGATGCGGATGTGGGTGGTGACCGCGCCGCCCTTCTGCGCCAGGCCGGTCTGGTCCAGGACGGTCGCGCCCTTGCCTTCCAGGTGGCCGGCCATGCCCAGCAGCGCGCCGATGGTGACCACGCCCGTGCCGCCGACGCCGGTGATGAGGATGTTCCAGGGCTGCTCGAGCGAGGAGCGGAACGACGGCTCGGGCAGGCTGGCCAAGCGCGCGGCGGCCTCGGCCTTGCGGCCCTTGCGCGGCTTGCCGCCGTGCACGGTGACGAAGCTCGGGCAGAAGCCGGTCACGCAGGAGTAGTCCTTGTTGCAGTTGGACTGGTCGATCTCGCGCTTGCGGCCGAACTCGGTTTCCTTGGGCAGCACCGACACGCAGAAGCTCTTCTGGCCGCAGTCGCCGCAGCCTTCGCAGACCAGCGTGTTGACCATCACCCGCTTCTGCGGGTCTTCGATCTTGCCGCGCTTGCGCCGGCGCCGCTTCTCGGTGGCGCAGGTCTGGTCGTAGATCAGGATGCTGACGCCCTTCACCTCGCGCAGGCGCTTCTGCACCGAGTCGAGCTCGGCGCGGTCGAAGAACTCCATGCCCGACGGGAACAGTTCGCGCTTGTGCCAGCGGGCGATGTCGTCGCTGACCAGCACGATCGTGTCGATGCCCTCGGCGCGCATCTGCCAGGCGATGTCCGGCACGCTGAGTTGGCCGTCTACCGGCTGGCCGCCGGTCATGGCGACCGCGTCGTTGTAGAGGATCTTGTAGGTGATGTTGACCTTGGCCGCGACCGCCTGGCGGATCGCCAGCGAACCGCTGTGGAAGTAGGTGCCGTCGCCCAGGTTCTGGAACACGTGTTCGGTGTCGGTGAACGGCGACTGGCCCGCCCAGGTCACGCCTTCGCCGCCCATGTGGGTGAAGGTGTCGGTGGAGCGGTCCATCCAGGTGACCATGTAATGGCAGCCGATGCCGCCCAGCGCGCGCGAACCCTCCGGCACCACCGTGGAGGTGTTATGCGGGCAGCCGGAGCAGTAGTGCGGTACGCGCGGGAAATTCGCGCGCGGCAACGCCATCTCCGCTTCCTTGGCGTCCATCCAGCGCAGGCGCTGCTCGATCGACTCGGTATTGAAGAAACGCTGGATGCGCCGCCCGATCACGCCGGCGATGGTCGCCGGGGTCAGTTCGCCGGTGGACGGCAGGATCCACTCGCCGGCCTCGTCGTACTTGCCGACGATGCTCGGGCGCCGGCCCCAGTCGTTGGGCCAGTTGTAGAACTGTTCCTTCATCTGCCGCTCGAGGAACGCACGCTTCTCCTCGACCACGACGATGTCTTCCAGGCCGCGGGCGAAGCGGGCGATGCCTTCCGGCTCCAGCGGCCAGGTCATGCCGACCTTGTAGACGCGGATGCCGATGTCGCGGCAGGCCGCCTCGTCCAGGCCCAGGTATTCCAGCGCCTGCAGCACGTCCAGGTAGCTCTTGCCGGTGGTGACGATGCCCAGGCGCGCGTTCGGCGCGTCCATCACCACCTTGTCCACGCCGTTGGCGCGGGCGAAGGCCTGCGCCGCGCGCACCGCATACCGGTGCAGGCGCATCTCCTGGTCCAGCGGCGGATCGGGCCAGCGGATGTTGAGCCCGCCCGGCGGCAGTTCGAAATCCTCCGGCAGCACGATGGTGCGCGCGAACGGATCGACCTGCACCGAGGCCGAAGACTCCACCGTCTCGGCGATCGTCTTGAAGCCGATCCAGCGCCCGGTGTAGCGGCTCATCGCCCAGCCGACCAGGCCCAGGTCGAGGATGTCCTGCACGCCGGCCGGGTTGAGCACCGGCATCATCGCGCTGACGAATTCGTCCTCGCTGCCGTGCGGCAGGGTCGAGCTGCGGCAGGCGTGGTCGTCGGCGGCCAGCGCGAGCACGCCGCCATTGCGCCAGGTGCCGGCGGCGTTGCCGTGCTTGAACACGTCGCCGCAGCGGTCCACGCCCGGGCCCTTGCCGTACCACATGGCATAGACGCCATCGACGCGGGCGCCGGGGAACAGGTTGGTCTGCTGGGTGCCCCAGACCATGGTCGCGCCCAGGTCTTCGTTGAGGCCGGGCTGGAAGCGCACCTTGGCCGCATCCAGGTGCTTGCGCGCGCGCCACAGCTCAAGGTCGAACCCGCCCAGCGGGCTGCCGCGGTAACCGCTGATGAAGCCGGCCGTATTGAGCCCGGCGGCCGCGTCGCGCAGTTGCTGCATCAGCGGCAACCGGACCAGCGCCTGCACGCCGCTGAGGTAGATGCGGCCGTCGCGGCGGGTGTATTTGTGCTCCAGCGTGTAGTCGCCGTCGAAGGTGTCCAGCCCGGGCTGGTTGGCAGACGATGGCGAGGTCAGTTCGGCGGTACTGGTCATGGACGGGCCCTGGCGCTGGCTGGAGCTGGGCCTCGCCGGCCCGGTGCTGAATGATATCAAGCGCCATTCTGTGATGGCCCGCACTCCCCGACTGTGCGCTGCTGCGGTTAGGATGCGGGTGGGGAGGCTGTCGCTTCGGGGAAATGACGTGAAGAAGTTGCGTTTTCCGCTCGCCCTCGGGCTGGCGTTGTGTTCGTTGCTGGCCCAGGCGCAATCGCTGCCGGCACCGAAGGAATTCTATTTCGATGCCGACCCGCAGACCACGCGGGCGATTTCCGCGCTGCCTGGCGAGGGCCAGGACGTGGTCGACAAGCTGGCCGCCGCCGTCGCGCGCAAGCCGGGCGACGTCGACTCGCGCGTGCAGCTGGCCCGCATCGCGATGCAGTCCGGGCGTACCGACCTGGGCAACGAGCTTTACCAGGCCGCGCAGCGCAATGCCGGAAGCAACCAGCGGCTGGCGCGCGCGGTGACCTGGAACTACGCCTGGGACCTGTACCGCACCGGCGAAGCCCAGCGCGCCCTGGAACAGTGGCAGAAGCTGATCGGCGGCTGGCCCAGCACTCCGGACTGGCAGCCGCCGACACTGGCGCTGGCCCTGTGGAAGCTCGGCCACAAGGCCGAAGCCGTCGCCTGGTACGCGGCCGCGGTGCGGACCGAGCCGCAGCAGTGGGGCAGCGCGGCGCGCTACCCGCAGCTGCTGCCGGAATGGCGCGAAGAGGACCGCGCCACGCTGGCCGAGGTCCTGGCTGCCTGGCAGGCCAACCCGCCGGCCTGGCCGTAAACCGGAACTGCAAGACGGCGCCGCGCGGCGGCGCCCTCCAAGGCCTGGCGCCGCCGGACGGCGCCTGCGCCGGGCCCATGCGAAAATGCACCGGCGCCATGCCGGCGCTTGCGCGTCGTGGCCCATGATCAGCAACGAACTCGACATCGAACCCTTCCGCGCGCGGCTGCGTGCGCAGGGCCGCGTCCAGGTGCCCGGCTTCCTGCAGGACGAAGCGGCGGTGCGGCTGCACGATTGCCTGCGTGACGAGGTGCGCTGGGAAACCGCGCAGCGCACCGACGCCGAGCTTGCCGCCGGCCAGGCGCACAGCGCGGTGCCCGGCAGCGCGCAGGACGCGGCGTTGCTGGAAGCGGCCACCCGGCGCGCGCGCGAAGGCTTCGAGTTCTACTTCGACCGCTACCGGATGATCGATGCGCGACGCGACGGGCTGGACCCGGAGCTGGTGCTGCATGCGGTGGTCGATTTCCTCAACAGCGCGCCATTCCTGGATTTCGCCCGGCATCTCACCGGCGATCCGGCGATCCGGATGGTCAGCGCGATCGCCGTGCGCTACCGCCATGGCCACTTCCTGCGCTCGCACAACGACAGCGTGGGCAGCGAGGATCGCGCCTTCGCCTATGTGATGAACCTCAGCCGCGACTGGCTGCCGGACTGGGGCGGCCTGCTGCAATTCCTGGATCCGGCCGAGCGCCGCGTGGTCGATACCTTTACCCCGTCGTGGAATTCGCTGAGCCTGTTCCGCGTGCCGCAGCCGCATGTGGTCAGCCTGGTGGCACCCTGGGCCGCGTCGCCGCGTTACAGCATCACCGGCTGGTTCCGGCGCGGGTGAGCGGCTTGCCGCGTATCGATGCGTCGGCCATGACGCCTCGGACGGGTCTGCCGTCCGTCGCACAACGCGCGGTACGCTGAGTGGCGCTCGACGCATTCGCGCTGATCCTGGCCATGCTCGGCCTGGGCATGGCGATGGCCCGCACACGGTTGCTGCCGGCCAATGCCGCCGAAACGCTGAACCTGGTGGTGCTCTACGTGTGCCTCCCGGCGGCGGTGCTGCTGTACGTGCCGCGCCTGCGCATGGAGTGGTCGCTGCTGGGCGTGGCGCTCACCCCGTGGCTGCTGATGGGCGCGACCTGGCTGCTGGTGACGCTGGCCGCGCGGATCTGGCGATTCCGTCGCGACGAGTACGCGGTCTTGCTGCTGTGCGTGGGCCTGTCCAATTCCAGCTTCATCGGCTATCCGATGGTGCGCGCGCTGCTGGGCGAGGACGCGGTGCAGTACGCGGTGGTTTACGACCAGTTCGGCACTTTCATCCTGCTGTCGACGGTGGGCCTGTACATCGTGGCCCGCTACAGCGGCGATGCGGCGCCGAGCGCGCGCGCGATCGCGCTGCGCATCGTGCGCTTCCCGCCGCCATGGGCGCTGCTGTTCGGCCTGACCTTGATGCCCGAACAGCCGCCGGAATGGATCGCCTCGGGCCTGCGCCGGCTGGCCGAGGCAATGCTGCCGCTGGTGATGCTGGCGGTGGGCCTGTCGATCCAGCTGCGCTTGCCGCGCGACGAAGTGCGGCCGCTGGCGACCGGATTGGCGCTCAAGCTGCTGGTGATGCCGGCGCTGGCCGTGCCGATCTCGCTGGCGTTCGCCATGCCCGACGCGATGCTGCGCGCCAACGTACTCGAGTCGGCGATGCCGACGATGATCTCCGCCGCCGCGCTGGCGATGGCGCATGGACTGGCGCCGCGGCTGGCTGCCGCCCTGGTCGGCTACGGCATCGTGCTGTGCCTGTTCACCCTGCCGGCATGGGCCTGGTTGCTGCACCGGATTGCCGGCTGACGCCGGCCGACAACGGCCGCGTGCCGCGGATCTGGGCCATCAGCAGGGCGGTATCCAGCACGCGCTGTCCGGCATGGGCCCGTGCAGCTGGCTCATGGATCGTCCGTGATGGGAGCCGGCGCACCATGGCAAGCGGGGCCGCCGACACCCAACCCGGCCTTCCTACCGCCTCCACAAGGGCCGGTGTACCCTGCGGGGGAGCCAATCCGGAGGCAGGGGCGCGCATGAAGACGATTCTGGTGGCCTGTTCCAAGGGCGGCGTGGGCAAGACCACGATCGCCACGCACCTGGCGGCGCATTCGGCGCTGCAGGGCAAGCGCACGGTGCTGGCCGACGCCGATCCGCAAGGCTCGGCGACCCGATGGGCGGAACGTCGCGCCGAACTGGACAGCGCCGTGCTGCCGGTCGACGCCAGCCGCCGGCGCGCCTGGCGGGCCTGGCTGCCCGACGATGCCGACCAGGTGATCATCGATGCCCCGGCCGGCGCGCTGGCCGATGACCTGTCCAGCTTCATCGACCACGCCGACGCGGTGATCGTGCCGGTGCAGCCCTCGGCGCTGGACATCGAAGCCACGGTCGGCTTCCTCAACACCCTGGCCAAGGTGCCGCGCATCCACAACCGCAAGCTGCCGGTGGGGCTGGTGCTCAACCGCAGCAAGCCGTGGACCAATGCCAGCCAGCAGGCGCTGGAGATGCTCAAGACCTGGCCGTACCCGGTGGTGGCGCAGCTGCGCGACACCCAGGCCTACGTCGTCCTGGTCGGCCTGGGCCGGAGCCTGTTCGACTACCACTCCGCCCAGGTGCGCGAGCACCAGGCCGACTGGGAACCACTGTTGAAATGGCTGTCCAAGGCCTGATCGACGCACCACCCGCAATCCGCAAAAAAAGACAGGGGCCGCCATGCGAGAAGTGATCCTGCTGCGCCACGCCCACGCCGAACCGGCATCGACCGGGCAGGCCGACATCGACCGGCCGTTGTCGCCGGTAGGACTGGCCGAGGCCGAGGCCGCCGGCCGCTGGCTGCTGGCCCAGGGCCTGCAACCTGACCGCGTGCTGTGTTCGCCGGCACGCCGGACCCGGGAAACGCTCGAAGCCGTGCTGGCGATCACCGGCTACGCCGAGCAGCGCCTGGAACAAGGCATCTACGACGCCACCCCGGGCACCCTGATCGGCCTGCTGCAGGACCAGCGCGAGGTCGAGCGCCTGCTGCTGGTGGGCCATAACCCCGGCCTGGAACGGCTGGTGGCGCTGCTGGATACCGGGCAGACCAGCGATTACCGCGGCATGCCGCCGGCGGGTGTGGCGGTGCTGGCACTGCCGGAACTTCCGGCCTCCGGCGCGATCGAACCCGGCCTTGGCCGGCTGACGGCGTACTGGTGGCCCTGAACCGATGTTCCGCAAGTGCGATGGGTATGCGTGGCTGCTGTGCGCCGCCCTGGCGGTCGCCATGCCGGTGGCCGCTGCCGGCACGCCACCCGCGGTAGCGTTCGACACCGACAAGAGCTGGCTGGGCTTCGAGGTCCGGACCCGCTTCGGCCAGAGCCTGAGGGGTGAGTTCCCGCGCTACGAAGGCATGGTCGAGCACCTGCCCGACGGCCGCCATCGCGTCCACCTGCGCGTGGCCACCGGCGAGGCGCAGATCCCGGACCGCCCGCGCTACACCAGCTGGATGCACGGGCAGAGCTTTTTCGATTCGGTGCGCCATCCGTGGATGGAGTTCGTCTCCGAACCTTATGCCCCCGGGCTTCTGCATGACGGCGGGCCGCTCAAGGGTCGCCTGAGCCTGCGCGGCGTCAGCCGCGACGAGGAGCTGACCGTTGTCCCGGCCGCATGCCCGCGCCCAGGCGTGGACTGCGATATCCAGGTCTCCGGCGCGATCGAGCGCGCCGACTACGGCATGCGCGAATGGCAGTTCGCCCTGACCGACGAAGTCCGGCTGGAGGTGCGCGTGCGCCTGCGCGTGGCCGCACCGTGACCTTTCCGCTTCGCCTGTGCGTGATCGCATTGCTGCTGTCGGCCACCGCCTGCAGCACCATGGGGTCGGCGCGCACCGAGAAGGCCGCCGGTATGGCGATAGCCGCCCGCGACGACACCGTGCAATGCACGCGCGCGGACCGCTGCGCGGCGCCCTCGGAACTGCGCGGCCTGGCCGGCACGGCCTTCGCCGAGTCGGCCGCGGCCGGGCCGGACGCGCCGCCGCGCCACTACGCGCTGATCCTGGACGAGGGTGGCGACGCGCTGCTGGCGCGGATCAACCTGATCCGCAGCGCGACCCGCAAGATCGACCTGCAGACCTACATCTTCGACAAGGACGACAGCGCGCGGCTGGTGATCGACGAACTGCTCGCCGCGGCGCGGCGCGGGGTGAAGGTGCGGGTGCTGATCGACCAGTTGTCGGCGATCGCCGACCTGGAGATCCTGGCCGCGCTGTCCGGCGCGCACCAGAACCTGGAGCTGCGCATCTACAACCCGACCTTCAACCAGGCCATGCCCAACTACATGGATTACGCGGCCAGCGTGATCTGCTGTTTCCGCCGCTTCAACCAGCGCATGCACAACAAGCTGCTGGTGGTCGACGACGCGGTCGGCATCGCCGGCGGGCGCAACTACCAGGACGACTATTACGACTGGGACGCCGAGTACAACTTCCGCGATCGCGACGTGCTGGTGGCAGGTCCGGTGGTGCGCGAGATGGAACGCAACTTCGCCGAATACTGGATCGATCCGCGCAGCGTTCCGGCCGAGCGGCTCGATGACGTGGCCGCGCTGCTGCTCAGCCGCGGCGTGCCGCCGGTGCCGGCGTGGGAGCCGCTGCATGCCGAACGCGTCGCGCAGATGTCGCGCGCGGCCGCCGACCAGCAGCTGGTGCACGATCGCCTAGTGGCGCGGGCGATGCCGGTGGGCGCGGTCGAGTACCTGGCCGACCTGCCGCAGAAGCATCACGAAGGGCCCGATGGCGACGGCGCCGGTGCGTCCGGCCTGGCCGGGTTGCTCGCCGGTGCGCAGGAGGAAATCCTGTTGCAGACGCCCTACCTGGTGCTGTCGGACAGCGCGCTGGAGATTTTCCGCGGGCTGCGCGCGCGTGAAACGCCACCTCATGTGGTGGTTTCCACCAACAGCCTGGCCGCCACCGACAACCCGGTCGTCTACGCGCTCACCTACAAGTACAAGCGCCGTAACGTGCGCGAACTGGGTTTCGACGTTTTCGAGTACAAGCCGTTCCCGGCCGATCCGCCGGTGGATCCGACGCTGGGCGCGTGGCGATCGGGCGATCGGCCGCCGGCCTCGCCTTCGCCTTCGACCGCGCGCAGCGAGTTGCCGGGCGGAAGCACCGGCAGCGGCAGCAGCAGCAGGAATGCCGTCGATAGCGGCCGGGTCGAGGACAAACTGCGCACCGAAACCCGGCCCTCGCTGCTGACCACCGGTACGCCGGCCAACCGGCCGGTGCCGGTGAGCGGCGAAGGACCGCGCATGGGCCTGCATGCCAAGTCGGTGGTGATCGACCGGCGCATCGGCGTGGTCGGCACGCACAACTTCGATCCGCGCAGCGAGACCTACAACACCGAGGCGGTGGTGGTGATCGAGGATCCGGCGTTCGCCCGCGCGCTGGCCGAAAGCATCGCGCGCGACCTGGCGCCGGGCAATTCCTGGACCGTGGCCCCGCGCGAGAAACCGCCGGTGCTGTCGGGCCTGAACTACAGCATGGGCAAGGTGCTGGAGGCCTCCCCGATCCTGGATATCTGGCCGTGGCGTTACGCGACCAACTACGAGTTCCAGCCCGGGCCGGACTGCCCGGCGCCGCTGTCGCGCCGCGATCCGGGTTTCCACCGCTGCTACCTGCCGGTCGGCGACTTCCCCGAAGTCACCCTCGGTCCGAAGTCGATCTTCACCCGCATGCTCACCGCGTTTGGCGCCGGACTGGTGCCGATCCTCTGATCGGCGCCATCGCGCGAAGCGGAGCGATAATCGGCGACCCCTCCCAGGACAACGCCGCCATGGCCTTCCGCGCCCCCGTTTCCGTCGACGCCCTCAACGCGCTCAGCCGCGGCAACATGCTCGAGCACCTGGGCATCGTGTTCACCGATGTCGGCGAGGACTGGGTGCGCGCGACCATGCCGGTCGATGGCCGCACCCGCCAACCCTACGGACTGCTGCACGGCGGCGCTTCGGTGGTGCTGGCCGAAACCCTGGGCAGCAGCGCGGGCAACCTGTGCCTGGATACGCGCGAGCAGATGGCGGTGGGGTTGGAGATCAACGCCAACCACCTGCGCGCGGTGCGCGAGGGGACCGTCACCGGAACCGCGCGCGCGCTGCACGTGGGCCGCACCACCCAGGTCTGGGAAATCCGCATCGAGGACGAGCGCGGCCGCCCGGTGTGCGTATCGCGCCTGACCCTGGCGGTGGTGCCGGTGACCGGGCCGGCGTAAGCGCGCCACCAGGCGACTGCGGGCAGGTGTCGGGTTTGCAGGTCGCCGGCTGGATTGGGGGTCGAGGCCGAAGCAAGTTCGACGCCGACGCGTGGGGTGCTGCGTTCGCGCCGTTTTGCGCGCGATATCGCAATGCTGCCGTATCCACGGCGCGCCGCGGCACGGTATCGTGCGCGTCCATGGACCCCACTGCCCCACGTGCCGCCCGGCGCGCACCTCGCCCCGCCGGTGGCATCGCACGTGCCTTCCGCTACCTCTACCGTGTCCCGCTGCTGCTGCTGCACCTGCTGGTGCCGCTGCCGCTGACCCTGCTGTGCCTGGCGCCACCGCTTTCGCGTGTGGGCTGGGGGCCGGAATCGCTGGGCGATCGGGCGGTACGCGCGTGGTCCAGCGGGCTGCTGTGGATCTTCGGCTTCCGCCTGCGCCGCTTCGGCACCCCGCTGCCGGGCGCGACCCTGTTCGTGGCCAACCACGTCAGCTGGATCGACATCGAGACCCTGCACAGCCAGCGGATGATGGGTTTCGTCGCCAAGCGCGAGATCGCCGGCTGGCCGCTGGTGGGTTGGCTGGCTGCGCAGGGGCAGACGATCTTCCACCAGCGCGGCAGCACCGATTCGCTACAGGGCGTGCTGGGGCAGATGGTCGAGCGCCTGCGCGAAGGCCGTTCGGTGGGCGTGTTCCCGGAAGGGCGCACCCGCGGCGGCGAGGAGGTAGGCCCGTTCCACGCGCGGATCTTCCTGGCTGCGGTCGAGGCGCAGGTGCCGGTGCAGCCGGTGGCGCTGCGCTACGGCACCGGCGGCAACGCGCAGACGGTGGTCGCGTTCGGCCACCGCGAGAGCTTCATGGCCAACTTCCTGCGCCTGCTGGGCGAGCGGCCGCGCGTGGCCGAGGTGCACTTCCTCGCCCCGATCCCGCCGGCGGACTTCGAAGGCCGCCGGCGCATCGCCGACCTGGCCCGCGAGCGGATCGTGGCGGCAATGGAAAGCTGAAGCACCGGCGGCGCACTTGCGCCGCGCATGCTGCAATGCAAAATGGGTCCCGGCGCTTATCGCCGACCCGCCCATGCTGACCGCCGCCGACTATCGACCGCACCGCCTCCTGCGCAATCCGCACCTGCAATCGGTGCTGGGTTCCAGCGGGCTGCGCCAGCGCCGCGGCCTGCGCGCGATGGCCGCCAGCGGTGCGGTGACCACCGAGCACATCCTCGACGGCGGCAACGGCGCGCGCCTGCAGGGCTGGCACAGCCGCGTCCCCGGCCGCGATCCGCTGGGCATGGCGCTGCTGCTGCACGGCTGGGAAGGCAGCGCCGAATCGGGCTACATGCGCCTGACCGCCGCGCGCCTGCTGGCCGACGGGCTGGACGTGTTCCGCCTCAACTTCCGCGACCACGGCGATACCCACCACCTCAACGAAGGCCTGTTCCATTCCAACCGGCTGGACGAGGTGGTGCACGCGGCCGCCGACATGGTCCAGCGCCTGCGCGTGCGCGACCTGGTGGTGGCCGGCTATTCGCTCGGCGGCAACCATGCGCTGCGCCTGGGCCTGCGCGCCGGCGTGGCCGGGCTGCCGCTGCGCCGCATCGCCGCGGTCTGCCCGCTGGTCGATCCGGCCGCGACCATGACCAGCATGGAGCGCGCGCCGCAGTTCTACGACTGGTACTTCCGCCGCAAGTGGCGCAGCTCGCTGGTGCGCAAGCGCGAGCTGTTCCCCGACAGCGTGGGCTACGACGACGCGACCCTGGCCCTGGACATGCGCGGGCTGATCGGCTGGCTGGCGCACCGGCATGCCGGGTTCGGCAGCGTGGACGACTATTTCGACAGCTATTCCATCGCCGGCGACCGGCTGGCGGGACTGGAAGTGCCGGCCAGCATCCTGATGGCGCAGGACGACCCGGTGATCCCGTTCGACGACTTCCGCCACTGGCGCCTGCCGGCCCAGGCCGAGCTGGAGGTCGCGCGCTGGGGCGGCCACTGCGCCTTTGTCGAGAGCCTGTCCGGCGAGGGCTTTGCCGAGCGCTGGGTCGCCGAACGCCTGCGCGCGGCGGTACCGGCGCGTTGAGGGCGTCGACGGCCGTGGCGGGACGGGCGCGGTAAACTGCGGGTTTTCCCCGGAAGACCCCTCAAATGCAGGAACGGATCCACGAAGCGCTGCGGCGCAATGCCGTCGACGAAGCGCTGGCCCTGGCCCAGGACTGGGTAGCCCGGGCGCCGGAGGACGCCGGCGCCCATCGCAGCCTGTCGCTGGCCCTGGCCCAGTCCGGCGACCCGGCCGCCGCGCTGGTGGCGCTGGACCAGGCGATCCTGCTGGCGCCGGAAGATGCCGGGCTGCACTTCGAACGGGCCGCGCTGCTGCTGCGTTCGCGCGACAGCGCCGCCGCACGCGTGGCGCTGGACGAGAGCCTGGGGCTGGACCCGAACCACCTGCCGTCCTACCTGGCGCAGGCGCACCTCGCGCTGGGCCGCGACGACCTGGCCGACGCCGAACGGCTCAGCCGGACCGCCGCGCGCATCGACGCCGACAACCCGCAGCTGGTGGCGCTCAACGCGCTGCTGGCGCTGCGTCGCGGCGAAGCCGACCACGCCATCGCGCTGGCATCGGCCGCCAGCGTGCAGTTGCGCGACGATCCGCAGCTGCTGTCGGTGCTCGGCTTCGGCTACCTGGCCAAGCGCCACTGGGCCTTCGCCGAGCAATCGTTCCGCCGCGTCGTCGACCTGTTGCCGCAGGCGCGCGCGCTGCAGCCGTTGCTGGCGCAGCTGGCCGCCACCCAGGGACGTCCGGATGAGGCGGCCGACCTGCTCGCGCCGCTGATCGCCGATCCGGCCACCGCCACCCATGCCTTGCGTCGCAGTGCCGCGCTCTTCGCCCTGCAAGCGGGCCGGCACGACCAGGCATTGGCGCAGCTGCGCGACAGCCTGGGCCGGCAGCCCGACGACCGGGTCGTGCTGGGTGCCCTGCTGGCGCTGTGGCGCGAGCGCGACGATCGCGACGGCGCGATGGCGACCCTGGAAGCGGCGCTGGCCACCGCGCCGACGGTCGGCGATCTTTGGGGCGCGCGGCTGGCGCTGGAAACACCGGGAACGGCCGAAGGCAACCAGGTGCTGCAACGCTGGCTGGCGGCCATGCCCGAACACATCCCGGCGCTGGAGACGGCGATGTTCGATCGCGACCGAGCCGGCGACCTGGCGACCGTGGCGGAGTTCGCCCGGCGCCTGACCGCACTGCAGCCGGGGCACGCGGTGGCCGAGCAGTTCCTGGTCGAAGCGCAGCTGGCCGACGATCCCGACGCGGCACTGGAACGTGCTCGTGCGGCCATCGCTGCGCAGACGACCGACGAATCGCGCATCGCGATGCGCAGCTGGCTGGGGCGCCTGCTCGATCGCGCCGGTCGCACGGCCGATGCGCTCGCGCACTGGCGTGCGCTGCATTCGGAATTCAACGCCCGGCGCCTGCCGCTGCCCCCGTTCACCGACGCGGCCATCGAGTGGCCGCCGCTGGCCACCGCATCCGTCGATGCGCCCAATCCGATGCTCGTGTGGGGATTGCCCGGTTCGGGCATCGAGCGCGTCGTCGAAACGCTGGCTGCCGCCGGTGGCCCGGTGCTGCACGACCGCTTCAGCGCACAGGCGCCGGCGGACCCGTTGCGTTCCCCGCAGATAGGGTGGGAGCTGCGCGAGGGCACCATCGATCCGATGCAGGTGGTCGCACAGTGGCGCACCCATCTGCGCCCGCGCGGCATCGCCGACGGCAACGTCGTCGACTGGCTGCCGTGGTGGGACAACGCGTTGCTGCTGGCGCTGCGCCCGTACCTGCCCGAAGGCCTGCTGCTGGTCGCGGTGCGCGATCCGCGCGACATGCTGCTGGACTGGCTGGCCAGCGGCGCACCGGTGCCCCTGGCGGTGGAGTCGCCGCAGGCCGCCGCGGAATGGCTGGCGCAAGGCCTGGAACAGGTGGCCGACCTGCACGAACGGGATCTGTATCCGCACCGGTTGTTGCGCCTGGACAGCGCCATCGATTCGCCGCCTGCGCTGGCCACGGTGATCGGCCAGGCGCTGGGCATCCAGCTGCCGCCACTGTCGACCGCAGCGAGGCGCATGCCGGCGGGTCGCTGGCGCGCCTACGCCGACGTGCTGGCCGGCCCGTTCGAACGCCTGGCGCCGGTCGCCGCGCGCCTGGGCTACCCTGACGCCTGATCGGAACGAGGACACGCGCGTGCGCATCTGGAGCGACAGTTTCGAACACCGCGGCGCGATCGCCGCGGAATTCGCCATGGGCCAGCCCGATGGCTTCGCCGACAACCGCAACCCGCACCTGGCGTGGGATGAAGTGCCAGCGGGAACGAAGTCGTTCGCGCTGCTGTGCATCGATCCGGATGCGCCGACGGTGCCCGAAACCGTCGGCCGGCAGGACCTGCAGATCCCGGTCGAGCAGCCGCGCGCTGACTTCGTGCACTGGGCTGTGGCGGACATCGCGCCGGATGTGCGCACCGTCGCCGCTGGCAGCTGCAGCGATGGCGTGACTGCCAAGGGCAAGCAGGTGCCGCCGGGGTTGCCCGGCGCACGCCAGGGCCTGAACGGTTACACCGGCTGGTTCGCCGGCGATGCGCAGATGGGCGGCGACTACTACGGCTATGACGGCCCGTATCCGCCGTTCAACGACCTGCGCGTGCATCGCTATTTCTTCCGCCTGTTCGCGCTGGACGTGGCCGCGCTGGACCTCCCCGCGCGCTTCACCGCCGCCGACGTGCAGCGCGCGATGCACGGCCATGTGCTGGCCGAAGCGTCGGTCTACGGCACCTACACGCTCAATCCGTCGCTGGCCTGACCGTCGCCGCCGGTTGGACTGGACGCGCAAAAGAAGACCGGCCCTCAGGCCGGTCTTTTCGTTCTAGCCGTGTCGCTTCGGTGCGGCAGTTCGATCAGCGCTTCACCTGCTCGGACTCCACCACCATGTCCAGCACGTACGCATAGCGCGACGCGTCGGCCGGCACGTTGGTGCGGGTGTAGCGATCGATCCGCAGCACGTTGCGCACGCCCGGCTGGTGCGTGTAGCCCTCGATCTCGTCGAAGAAGTTCTGCCACTCGCCCGGCTCGCCGCTGCGCAGGCCCGCCTCGTCGAACTTGATCTCGCGCACCTGCAGGCACTGCTTGTCCGGAATCAGCGGGTGGCTGCACGGTTTGGTCTCCGGCCCCACTTCCAGGAACACGCGCTCGGCCGGGCCGCCGAAGCGGGTGGCCGGGGTCGGCGTGCCTTCGAACACCAGGCGGTCGCCGCCGGCGTTGGTCAGCACCAGCTGCGGCTTGTCGCCGGCGGTGCTGGCCACGGTCAGCGCGCCGGTAAGCCGCTTGCCGACTTCAGCGTCCAATGCGGACAGCTTCGGATCGGCGCAGGCCATCATGGTCGAGGCCATCTGGCTCAGGGTCAGGGTGGTGCCGTCCAGGGTGAAGCCGCCCATCATCCGGTTGCAGGTGTTGGACACGTTGACCCGGCCATCGGCGAAGTCGAGCTGGACCGGCTGGTCGGCGCGGGCGAACAGCGCATCGATGCGCTTGCCCTGGGTATCGGTGGCCTCGGTCAGGCGCCAGTGATAGGCCGGCAGCAGCGAGGCGGTATCGGTGGCCGGGGTTTCCATCGGCGGCGGCGCGGCCGGATCGGGCGTGGCGGCGGCCGGCAACTCGCCCGGGGGCGCCTGCGCGGCATCGGATGGCGGCTTGCCGCAGGCGGCGATCGCCAGCGGCAACAGCAGCGCGAGCGGAAGCAGGAGCGGGCGACGGTTCTGCGTGGATTTCATCGGGACCTCCGTGACAGGACCGGCCAACCGGCCGGCAAGGGATTCAGCACGCCGATACAACGGCTGGATGCGCCCTGTGGGGTTTGCCCGGCGTGAAGGCCGACGCTCAGCTGCCGGCGGGCATCAGTGCCAGCAGCGCCAACCCCAGGACGATCCGGTAGATCGCAAAAGCAGTGAAGCGGTGCGACTTGATATACCCCATCAGCCAGCGCACCACCACGAAGCCGGTCAACGCCGCGGCGGTGAACGCCACCGCCACCGCGGCCCAGTCCTCGCCGCCGAGCGCGTCGTCCTTCACCAGTTCCAGGAAGGCGTAGCCGCTGGCGGCGAACATGGTCGGGATGCCGACCAGGAACACGAACTCGGTGGCCGAGGAGCGCCGGCTGGTGCCGGCCAGCATTGCCACGAAGATCGCGGCGGCCGAACGCGACGTGCCCGGGAAGATGCCGGCCACCACCTGGGCCAGGCCGACCAGCACGGCCACCTTCCAGGTCACCGTGGCCACGTCGCCGCGCTTTTCGGCGTAGTGCTCGGCCACCAGCATCCAGATGCCGCCGATGACCAGCGCCCAGGCGATCGGGGTCACCGTCTCGGGCAGCTTCCAGCCGGCCAGGCGCAGCGGCAGGCCGACCAGCACCGTCACCAGGAAGGCGACACCGAGCTTGGCCAGGTAGTCGCGGTTGGCAGGGTCGTTCAGACCGGTCGCCAGCTCCCACAGCCGGTTCCGGAAGGCCAGGGTCACGGCCAGGATCGCGCCGGCCTGGATGACGATGTTGAAGAAGTCCGAACGCGCGCCCAGCCAGTGCTGGGCGATCAGCAGGTGCCCGGTGCTGGAGACCGGAAGGAATTCGGTCAGGCCTTCGATGATGCCCAGCAGCAGGGCGGCAAGCAGGTCGTGCACGGGCGGTAGGGCTTGGCGGACGGGCCGTCAGCATACGCGACCCCACCCGAAAGCTGTTTGGCACCACAAAGGTGCACTGCGTGCACCACGATGAGGCACCAAATTGGTGCTTTTGTCTCCGCGGCGTTCCAGGGTTCATGTAAATCAAGAACTTGTGAGCGTTGTGAGGTTGGCACGCGCCCTGCTATGCCTTGGTTACCCAACAACCCCGAGGTTGCAAGCGATGTCCGTGGAAAACGTTGAGAAGCTGATCAAGGACAACAAGGTCGAGTTCGTCGACCTGCGGTTCGTCGACATGCGGGGCGTGCAGCAGCACGTGACCTTCCCCGCCAACATCGTCGAGCCCGCGCTGTTCGAGGACGGCAAGATGTTCGACGGTTCGTCGATTTCCGGCTGGAAGGGAATCAACGAGTCGGACATGGTCCTGCTGCCCGACGCCGACACCGCTGTCCTGGACCCGTTCACTGCCGACCCGACCCTGATCCTGACCTGCGACGTGCTCGATCCGGCCACGATGCAGGGCTACTCGCGCTGCCCGCGTGGCATCGCCAAGCGCGCCGAGGCGTTCCTCAAGTCCAGCGGCATCGCCGACCTGGCGTTCTTCGGCCCGGAGCCGGAGTTCTTCATCTTCGACGCCGTGCGCTTCGCCAACGACATGGGCCACACGTTCTTCAAGATCGATTCGGAAGAAGCGGCCTGGAACACCGGCACCAAGTACGAAGGCGGCAACACCGGCTACCGTCCGGGCGTGAAGGGCGGCTACTTCCCGGTCGCCCCGACCGACTCGCTGCACGACCTGCGCGCCGAAATGTGCAAGACGCTTGAAGAGTCGGGCATCGAGGTCGAGGTCCACCACCACGAAGTGGCCACCGCCGGCCAGTGCGAGATCGGCACCAAGTTCAACACCTTGGTGAAGAAGGCCGACGAGCTGCTGACGATGAAGTACATCATCAAGAACGTCGCGCACCGCAACGGCAAGACCGTGACCTTCATGCCCAAGCCGATCGTCGGCGACAACGGCAGCGGCATGCACGTGCACCAGTCGCTGGGCAAGGACGGCAAGAACCTGTTCTCCGGCGACGGCTACGGCGGCCTGTCGCAGATGGCGCTGTGGTACATCGGCGGCATCTTCAAGCACGCCAAGGCGATCAACGCGTTCGCCAACTCCGGCACCAACAGCTACAAGCGCCTGGTCCCGGGCTTCGAAGCGCCGGTGATGCTGGCCTATTCCGCGCGCAACCGTTCGGCCTCGTGCCGCATTCCGTGGGTGTCCAACCCGAAGGCGCGCCGCATCGAGATCCGCTTCCCCGATCCGCTGCAGTCCGGCTACCTGACCTTCACCGCGCTGATGATGGCCGGCCTGGACGGCATCAAGAACCAGATCGACCCGGGCGCGCCGAGCGACAAGGACCTGTACGACCTGCCGCCCGAAGAAGAGAAGCTGATCCCGCAGGTGTGCTCGAGCCTGGACCAGGCCCTCGAAGCGCTGGACGCGGACCGCGAGTTCCTCAAGGCCGGCGGCGTGATGACCGACGACTTCATCGATGGCTACATCGCGCTGAAGATGCAGGAAGTCACCAAGTTCCGCGCCGCGACTCACCCGCTCGAGTACCAGCTGTACTACGGAAACTGAGTGGGAAAACGGTGCGCGCGGTTGGGGAATCGCGCGCACCGGCCATCGCCATCGCGGCGATGCGCAGATAGGGCGTCACCGCTGTACGCGACACAGGGGAAGTAGAGATTCACGGGCCTGCATGACCTCCCCCAAGAAGTCGGATGCAGCCTGGGAATCGGTGCGCCGCCGCCATCACGGAGCGGCCATGTCGACCGGGACGCCGGGTCCAGCGAGGACCCGGCTGTTCCCCGGAGTTCCGAACGCCGGCCTGCGGGCCGGACCCTCCACCATCGGGATGCGAACATGAAACTGATCACCGCCATCATCCGGCCGTTCAAGCTTGACGAGGTGCGCGAAGCCCTCGCCCAGGCGGGCGTGTCCGGTATCACCGTGACCGAAGTCAAAGGCTTCGGTCGCCAGAAGGGCCACACCGAGTTGTACCGCGGCGCCGAATACGTCGTCGATTTCCTGCCGAAGATCAAGATCGAAACCGTCGTCACCGACGAACGCCTGGACGCAGTGCTCGAAGCGATCCAGCAGTCGGCCGGCACCGGCAAGATCGGCGACGGCAAGATCTTCGTCACCGCGGTCGAACAGGTCATCCGCATCCGCACCGGCGAGATCGGCGCGGACGCGCTCTAACCACCACTCGGAGCACAGCCCATGAACATCCGTTTGCTGTCCGGGTGGAAAGCCCGGTTTTATGCCGTCTGCCTGACCATGCTGGTCAGCGCGCTGGCAGTCACCACGTTTGCAGGCAGCGCATTCGCGCAGGAAACCGCCGCCCCGCCGGCCACCGAAGCGCCGGCCGAAGTCGCCGCCGATGCAGCGGTCGCCGCCACTGATGCGGCTGCCGTCGCCGAAGTGGCCGCCGCCGAAACCGTCGCCGCTGCCGCGGTCGCCGAAGAAGCCACAGCCGAGCCGGTGCCGACCGTCGACAAGGGCGACGTCGCCTGGATGCTGACCTCCACGCTGCTGGTGCTGCTGATGGTGGTGCCGGGCCTGGCCCTGTTCTACGGCGGCATGGTCCGTTCGAAGAACGTGCTGTCGGTGCTGGTCCAGATCGCGGTCGTGTTCTCGCTGCTGTCGGTGCTGTGGATCGTCTACGGCTACAGCCTGGCCTTCTCCGGCGATGGCGCCTGGGTCGGCAACCTGGACAAGCTGTTCCTCAAGGGCGTGACCGTTGAATCGCTGGCGGCGACCTTCACCGCCGGAGTGGCCCTGCCGGAGTACGTGTTCATCGTCTTCCAGCTGACCTTCGCCGGCATCACCGGCGCGCTGATCGTCGGTGCGTTCGCCGAGCGGGTGAAGTTCTCCGCGGTGCTGCTGTTCGTGGTCATCTGGTTCACCCTGGGCTATCTGCCGATCGCGCACATGGTGTGGGCGGCGGGCGGTTACCTGTTCGAGAAGGGCGCGCTGGATTTCGCCGGCGGCACCGTGGTGCACATCAACGCGGGCGTGGCCGGCCTAGTCGGCGCGTACTTCGTCGGCAAGCGCCTGGGCTACGGCCAGGTCGCGATCAAGCCGCACAACGTGACGCTGACCTTCGTCGGTGCTTCGCTGCTGTGGGTGGGCTGGTTCGGCTTCAACGCCGGCTCCAACCTGGAAGCCAATGCCGGCGCGGCGCTGGCCTTCATCAACACGATGGTCGCCACCGCTGCTGCGGTGCTGGGCTGGGCGCTGACCGAGAAGGTGATCAAGGGCAAGTCCTCGGCGCTGGGCGTGGCCTCGGGCATGGTCGCCGGCCTGGTCGGCATCACTCCGGCCGCCGGCACCGTCGGTCCGTTCGGTGCGGTGGCGATTGGTTTTGCCGCCGGCGTGATCTGCGTGTGGGGCGTCACCGGCCTGAAGAAGCTGCTCGGTGCCGATGACAGCCTGGACGTGTTCGGCGTGCATGCGGTCGGCGGCATCGTCGGCGCGATCCTGACCGGCGTGTTCTCGGCCGATTCGCTCGGCGGCGTCAAGTCGGTGGCCGATGGCTACTCGATCGGCGGCCAGGTGGTCATCCAGGCGCTGGGCGTGGGCGTGACCGTGGTCTGGATCGGCGTGGTGTCGATCATCGGCTACAGCGTCGCCAAGCTCGTGTTCGGCCTGCGCGTGGCCGAAGAGGACGAGCGCCAGGGTCTGGACATCACCTCGCACGGCGAATCGGCCTACGAGGCGTAAGACCTGCGTCGAACCGGCCCGCGACGCAGCGTCGCGGGCCGGTGGATTCTCCCGGTGCGGCCGGCCATGCCGGCCGCATCCTTCAGCGAAGCGCGCGGCCAGGGGGCGTAGCGCACCCGCCATCGCCGAGGTGAACCGTGTTCCCCCTCCGTTTCCGCACCCGCAGTCGGCGCCGCGATGGCTCCGACTTGCCATCGGCCGCGCCAGCCGTTGCAATGGGCCATGAGCTTCCGCTGGCTGCTGCCCGTCCTGTGCCTGCTGCTGAGCGCCTGCGGCCATGCGCCGCCGCGCCAGACCAATCCGCTCGCGCAATGGGAACCGTCGCCCAACTACGACGAGCGCCGCGCGATCGTGATCGTGATCCATGCGACCGAGCAGGAGTCGGTGGCGCAGAGCCTGCGCACGCTGAGCACGCGCAACAGCGGCGGGCCGGTCAGTGCGCACTACCTGGTCGGTGCAGATGGCGACCTGTACCAGCTGGTCGAGGACTCGCGCCGCGCCTGGCATGCCGGCGGCGGCAGCTGGGGCACGATCGACGACCTGAACTCCGCGTCCATCGGCATCGAGCTGGACAACGATGGCGCTGAACCTTTCCCGCCCGCGCAGATCGCCGCGCTGCTGCGCCTGCTCGACGACCTGTGCACGCGCCTGCGCATCCCGCGCCACGCGGTCATCGCCCATGCCGACATGGCGCCCACGCGCAAGCGCGACCCCGGGCCGCTGTTCCCCTGGGCGCAGCTGGCGCAGGCCGGCTACGGCCTGTGGCCGGACCCGGCCGATGGCGAGCCTCCCGTCGGTTTCGATCCCTGGATCGCACTGCAGGCCGTGGGCTACCCGCTCGATGATCCGGCCGCGACCGTGCGCGCCTACCGCCGCCATTACCGCGGCGACGAGGCCGATGTCCTCGATGCCCAGGACTACCGGATCCTGCATTCGCTGGTCCTGCAGGCCCGCCGGGTCCGCTGAACGCCTTTCCCGGCCGGGATCGCGCCCGGCCGCGCCTTGCACTAAATTGGTGCAATGGAAATGAGCCTGCCCGCGACCCTCCCCGATCCCACCCTGGACCAGCTGGGCACCCCGGTGGCCTGGACCGACCGGCAGGCGCGCATCGTCGGGGTGAACCCCGCTTTCCCGCGCTGGCTGGGCGTCGGTGCGCGGCGCCTGATCGGCCAGCCGCTGGCCGCGCTGGAGCTGGAAGGCGATGCGATGGCGCGATTCCTGGAGCAGGACGAGCGCGAGATGCTGCGCCTGCACCGGATCGCCCTGGGCATGCCCGGCGAGGAAGCGCGCTACGCGGACGGCTCGGTGACCCGCACCGCCGACGGCTGGCTGCTGGAAGCGCACCCGGCCGGCGCGTTCGGCGCCGAAGACCCGGCCCAGTCGCTGCCCGGCGCCTTGCAGGCCGCGCTCAAGGGTCTGGCGCACGAGCTGCGCAATCCGCTGGCCGGGCTCAAGGGTGCCGCGCAGCTGCTGGCGCGCCGCGCCGGCCAGCGGCCCGACGATAACGACGAGCGCGAACTGATCGACCTCATCGGCGCGGAGATCGACCGCCTCAGCCAGCTGGTCGAGCAGCTGATGTCGCCGGCGCCGCAACGCCCGCACGCGCCGCTGAACATCCATGCCGTGCTCGAGCGCGTGCTGCGCCTGGCCGAAACCGAAGGCGGCTGGGCGGTGCGCATCCAGCGCGATTACGACCCGAGCATTCCCGAATTCGCCGGCGACGCCGACCGCCTGACCCAGGCGGTGTGGAACCTGGTGCGCAACGCGCTGCAGGCCAGCGCCTCGACGATCATCTTGCGCACCCGCGTGGAAAGCGGCCTGCATATCCGCGACCACGTGCACGCGCGCGCGCTGCGGGTGGAGATCGTCGACGACGGCCGCGGCGTGCCCGACGAGCTGGCCGAGCACCTGTTCCTGCCGCTGGTCAGCGGCCGCGCCGAGGGCACCGGCTTGGGCCTGGCGCTGGCACACCAGGTCGCGCGCGAGCATCGCGGCTCGCTGACTTTCCGTTCGCGCCCGGGCCATACCGTCTTCACCCTGCTGCTGCCGCAGACCGAACCCGAAGGAGCACTGTCCCCATGAGCGCAGCCACCCGCGCCGACAACCGCCGGGTCTGGGTGGTCGATGACGACCGTTCCGTGCGCTTCGTGCTGGCCACCGCGCTGCGCGACGCCGGGTACGAGGTCGACGGTTTCGAGAACGCCTCCAGCGCGCTGGCCGCATTGCGCGTGCGCGGTGCGCCGGACCTGCTGTTCACCGACGTGCGCATGCCCGGCGAAGATGGCCTGGTGCTGCTGGACCGGCTCAAGTCGGCGCATCCGCAGCTGCCGGTCATCGTGATGTCCGCCTATACCGACGTGGCCAGCACCGCCAGCGCGTTCCGCGGCGGCGCGCACGAGTTCCTGTCCAAGCCGTTCGACCTGGACGACGCGGTGGCGCTGGCCGCGCGCGCGCTGCCGGCCGAAGCGCCCGCGTCGCCGGAACCTGCGACGGTCGCGGTGCCCGAAGGCGCGGCCGGCGCGCCGGAACTGATCGGCGACACGCCGGCCATGCGCGCGCTGTTCCGCGCGATCGGCCGGTTGGCGCAGGCGCCGTTGTCGGTGCTGATCACCGGCGAGACCGGCACCGGCAAGGAGCTGGTGGCGCACGCGCTGCATCGCGAATCGCCGCGCTCGTCCGGCCCGTTCGTCGCGCTCAACACCGCGGCCATTCCGGCCGAGCTGCTGGAGAGCGAGCTGTTCGGCCACGAGGCCGGCGCGTTCACCGGCGCGCAGAAGCGCCATGTCGGCCGCTTCGAGCAGGCCAACGGCGGCACGCTGTTCCTGGACGAGATCGGCGACATGCCGGCCTCGCTGCAGACCCGGTTGCTGCGCGTGCTGGCCGAGGGCGAGTTCTTCCGCGTCGGCGGACGCGAGCTGATCCGCGTGGACGTGCGCGTGATCGCCGCCACCCACCAGGACCTGGAGACGCTGGTCCAGCAGGGCCGCTTCCGCGCCGACCTGCTGCACCGGCTCAATGTCGTGCGCCTGCAGCTGCCGCCGCTGCGCGAGCGCCGCGCCGACATCCCGCTGCTGGCCGACACCTTCCTGCATCGCGCCGCGCGCAAGCTCGGTGCCGGTGCCAAGCGTTTCGACGCCGGCGCGGCGGCCGCGCTGCAGGCGATGGACTGGCCGGGCAACGTGCGCGAGCTGCAGAACCTGTGCTGGCGCCTGGCCGCGCTGGCACCGGGCGAAACCATCACCGTCGACGACCTGGACGAAGTGCAGGCGCCGGCCACCGGCCTGGCGCCGGCAGCGGCCGCGCCGGCCCCGGCCGAGTGGGATCGCCAGCTCGGGCTGTGGGCGCTGGCCTGCCTGCAGGCCGGCGCGCGCGACCTGCATGCCGAGGCGCGCGATCGCTTCGACCAGGCACTGCTCAACGCCGCCCTGCAGCACACCGGTGGGCGACGGGTCGAAGCCGCATCGCTGCTGGGCGTGGGCCGCAACACGGTCACCCGCAAGCTGGGACCGGGGCGCAAGCGCCGCTGACCGGTGTGGCGGGCTGCACGTTGCGGCGTGACGGGCGCGTTCATGCCGCGTGTACCGGGTGGCGGCTTATCCTGCGGGGCATCGTTTTCGTTCGTTCCTGTTCGATCCCGCAAGGAGTTCCGCCATGCGTACCCCATCCATTCCGTTCGCCTCGCTGGGCCTGCTCGGCTCGCTCGTCGTCCTGGCCGCCTGCAGCAGCACGCCGCCCGCGCCGCCGGCGCCACCGCCGGCCGCCAGTACCGCGCAACAGGCGGTGGCCGTGCTGAGTTCGGCCTCCGGCAGCCGCGTCAGCGGCAAGCTCACCCTGGCGCCGATGGGCGACGGCGTGCACATCAGCGGCGAAGTCGGCGGCCTGCCGCCTAACGCGCAGTCCGGTTTCCACGTGCATGAGAAGGGCGACTGCAGCGCGGTCGACGCGACCAGCGCCGGCGCGCATTTCAATCCCGCCGCCAGCCAGCACGGCCGCGCCAGCACCGCGATGCATCACGCCGGCGACATGGACAACATCGTGTCCGACGCCAGCGGCGTGGCCAAGGTCAACGTGCACCTGCGTGGTGTCACCCTCGGCGGCGGCGCGGCCAACGACATCGCCAACCGCGCGGTGATCGTGCATGCCGCGCCCGACGACTACCAGACCCAGCCCACCGGCAACGCCGGCGCGCGCGTGGCCTGCGGGGTGATCAAGGTCACCCGCTGACGGCGTTGGAATGAACGTCGCGTCCGGCGCCAGCGGGCGCGGCCGCGATGAATCTTCAGCGATGAAGTGTCAGGATGAGGCGAGCAGCGTGCGCGCGTCGACCTGGCCGTCGCAGTGCACGTACAGCACGGGGATGCCGTGCGCTTCCAGCACGGCGGCCAACTGGCGCTGGCGCGCCAGGAAGTGTTCGTAGACCCGCTGCAGCCGGTCGCAGTCGCCCTGGCCGTGGCGGTAGTGCACGCACCAGCCGGCCGGGTCGAACAGGGCCATGCGCGCTTCGCCGTTTTCCAGCCGCAGCAGCGGCTCGGCGCCGGCATCCAGCCACTCCACCGCCTCCGGCGCCAGCAGCGCGGCCTCGATCAGGTTCCAGAGCGGGCCCAGCCCCTGGTTGTCGTATTGCATCGCCATCATCGCGGCCAGGTCGTGCGCGGTGAGGTATCGGGCGTGTTCGATCTTCGCCTCGAAGCCGTCCTGGGCCAGCAGCGCGGTGCCCGGGGTGGCCATGCCGAACTGCAGCAGCTTCTCTTCCATCGCCTGGCCCACCGCCGCCACCGCATCGGCCGGACCGGCCAGCAGGAACGGCAGCACGCGCAGGCCGCCGCCGGCCAGCGCCGGGTCGGCCTGGAACGGCAGCGGCACCTCGCCGTTGGTCGCGGCACCGAAGGCGAGCACCCGCGGCCCGCTGTCGCGGCCGGGCGCGCGCGCATGCAGCTCTTCCAGTCGCCGGTGCAGCGGCCAGCCCGGGCGCAGGGCCTCGGCCGGGTCGAAATGCGCGGCGGCCAGGACCAGCTCCAAGCCCGACACGCCCTCCACCAGCGCGGCCAGGTCGCGGCCCACGCCCGCGGCCAGTTCGCCGGCCTGTTCAGGCGCCAGCGCCGCGCGGCCGGGGGCCTGGCCACCGGCCAGTTCCAGCGCGAAAACCCCGTTCACCGTCGCCAGCTCAGCCATGCGCGCGTCCCTCCGCCAGGCCGGGCGCTGCGATGCGCGGCACGCCTGCTGCGTGAAGGGGAGATTTATTCATGCCGGGGTGGGTCTTGCTCATTGGCCGTCTGCCGGGTCGGGGCTACACTTCCGCATTATGCATTCGGTCGCGTATGCAGACCGCCCCCACGAATGGATTCCGCCCGAGGTAGACCCATGCCCGCAGTCCGTCCCGTCGCCATCCTCGGCGGCGTCCGCATTCCGTTCTGCCGCCAGAACACCGCCTATTCGGACGTCGGCAACCTCGGCATGTCGGTGCGGACGCTCGGCGCCCTGGTCGAGCGCTTCGGCCTGCACGGCCAGCAGCTGGGCGAAGTGGCGATGGGCGCGGTGATCAAGCACTCCAGCGACTGGAACCTGGGCCGCGAGGCGGCGCTGTCGTCGGGCCTGTCGCCGCTGACCCCGGGCATCACCCTGCAGCGCGCCTGCGGCACCAGCCTGGATTCGATCATCACCATCGCCAACAAGATCGCGGTCGGCCAGATCGAATCGGGCATCGGCGGCGGTTCGGACACCACCTCCGACGTGCCGATCGTCTACGGCAAGAAGCTGCGCGCGCGCCTGCTGGCCGCCAACCGCGCCAAGACGACCAAGGACAAGCTGGCCGCGTTCAAGGGCTTCAAGCTGGCCGAGCTCAAGCCCGAGTTCCCCGGCGTGGCCGAGCCGCGCACCGGCAAGAGCATGGGCGACCACTGCGAGGACATGGCCAAGCAGTGGAACATCTCGCGCGACTCGCAGGACGAGTGGGCGGTCTCCTCGCACCGCAAGCTGGCCGCCGCCTATGAGCGCGGCTTCTTCGCCGACCTGATCGCGCCGTTCCGCGGCGTGGAGCGCGACAACATCCTGCGCCCGGACAGCTCGCTGGAAAAACTGGCGACGCTGAAGCCGGCGTTCGACAAGGTCTCCGGCCGCGGCACGCTGACCGCGGCCAATTCCACCCCGCTGACCGACGGCGCCTCCGCGGTGCTGCTGGCCTCGGAAGAGTGGGCGCGCAGCCACGGCCACGAGCCGCTGGCGTACCTGAAGGACGCGCAGGTCGCGGCGGTGGATTTCGTCCACGGCGAAGGCCTGCTGATGGCCCCGACCGTGGCCGTGCCGGAGATGCTCAAGCGCCACGGGCTGAGCCTGCAGGATTTCGACCTGTACGAGATCCACGAGGCGTTCGCCGCGCAGGTGCTGTGCACGCTGCGTGCGTGGGAGAGCGAGGACTACTGCCGCAACCGGCTGGGCCTGGACGCGCCGCTGGGCCGGATCGACCCGGAGAAGATCAACCCGGTCGGTTCCTCGCTGGCCACTGGCCATCCGTTTGCCGCCACCGGCGCGCGCGTGATCGCCACGGCGGCCAAGCAGCTCAAGGAACGCGGTGGTGGTCGCGCGCTGGTCTCGATCTGCACCGCCGGCGGCATGGGCGTGGTGGCGATCGTCGAGCGCTGAGCGCGTCGCTCACGTGATGCGCCTCGGCTGAGCGCGCCTCAGGTAAGCACAGCGGCCAGCGCCGCGGCGCCGACCATCGTCCACAGGCCCAGCGTCACGCGCAGTCCGTAGCGCGTCCCGCCGCTGCCGAATGCCACGATCGACTTGGACAGCGCACTGGCGCCGAGCAGGCCGACGATCGCCCAGCGCGCCTGGGGCAGGTCGAAGATGCCGCCCTTGAACAGGCTGGCGATCGTCGCGGTGGCCGCATGCAGGTCTGCCAGCGCGGTCAGGAATGCCGCGCCCATCGCGCCGGTCGGGCCCAGCCATTGGCCGAGCAGGTTGGATACGCCCATCACCACGGTGATCAGCACGGCAAAGCCGACCGCCTGGCCGATCCGGAACATGCGCGAATCGGCGGCCAGCGGCGGCGTCGGCCTGTCCTTGCCGACGCGCAGGCCCACGCTGGCGTGGAGCAGCAAGGCCAAGGCCGCCGCAGCCAGGATCCAGGCCGATGCGTTCAGCAGGTCCGGTGCGACCGCCAGCAGGATCAGCGCGAACAGGCCCAGCGAAGCCAGGTTGGCCAGCATCGCCGCGCCAATCGAGGACGAGGCCAGTGGCGGGTGCGCGCGCGCCTGCTGGCCGAAGCTGGCGGTGGCGGCAGTGGAGGAAACGAAGCCGGAGAAGAATCCCGACACCGCCAAGCCCCAGCGTGTGCCGACCACACGCACGGCGATATGGCCGGCCGCGCTGATCGCCATCACCAGCACCACCAGTTTCCAGATCGTGGCCAGGTTGAAGGCGCCGTAGGGATCGACCGGCCGGTCCGGCAGCACCGGCAGCACGATCAGCGCGAACGCGAGCAGCATCAGCCCGTCGGCCATCTCGCGGTCGCTGATCAGTTCGCGGCTGATCCGGTGCAGGTTGGACTTGGCGTGGACCAGCACCGCCACCACCACCGCCAGCGCGCTGGCCGGAAGCGGTGCGCGCATGGCCAGCGCACCGAGCAGGCAGCTGGTGAGCAGGGCCAGTTCGGAGGTTAGTCCCGGGTCTTCGCTGCTGGTGCGCAGGTAGCCCAGTGCGGCCAGCGCGGTGACGGCGAGCAGGGTGGCGATGAATGCCGGCATGCCCAGCCACAGGGTGACCGCGCCGGCGATGGCGACCAGGGTGTGCGAGCGAAGTCCGGCGGTGACCGCCGGATTGGCCAGCTTGCGCCGTTCGGCGACCAGGCCCAGCAGCAGGCCCACGCCCAGTGCGGTGGCGGTCGGCAGCAGCGGCAGGTCGAAGCGCGACATGGGGGCGACTATACGACCGCCGCCCTGCCGGTTGCCGCTTACTCCTTCAAGCGTGGAATACCGTGCACGTCGCGATCCTCGACCACGGCGCGGTCGTAGATCTGCTCGCGCAGGTCGCGGCCGGGCAGTTCTTCGGCCGCTTCGCCGCGCGCGGCATGCAGCGCGTTGGCATAGGCGCGCCGCGCCAGGCCTTCCTCGCCTGCGGCAGCGAAGCCGGCGCCCATCTCTTCCCATGCATCGGCACCGGCGCCCTGCGCCAGCGCGCGATGGAGGAAGTCCTGCGCCTGCAGCCACTGGCCCTGCTTGCGCGACAGCCGCGCCAGCGCGACCAGCAGGGCAGGGCTGGCCGGATGGGCCTGCAGCCAGCGCTGCGCACTGGCGCGGCGCGAGTCGACATGACCGATCGGCAGCCGGCCGTAGAGATCGGCCAGCGATTCGTCCCAGCGCGAATCCAGCGCCTGCTCGATGTGCCGCAGCGCGGCCTCGTCCCAGCGCAGCGCGGCGGCGCGTTCGGCGTAGGCGGCGACCACCGCCGATTCGGTGCGCAGCGGCTTGGGCATCGCTTCCCAGCGCTCGGCCAGCAGGTTGGCATCGGCCGCATCGCGCAGCGACTGCGTGGCCAGTTCCAGCTCCAGCCGCGCCAGATCGGTGTCCGGCAGCGCCGCCTGCTGGCGCAGCGCGCCGAGCAGTCCGTAGGCTTCGCCGGAACGTCCGATCACTTTCAGCGCGCGGGCGCGCAACAGCAGTCCGCGCGGCGGCAGCGGCTGCGCGGCGGCGACATCGAGCGCATTGATCGCATCGACCGGCAGTCCGCGATCGAGCAGGCGTTCGCCCTGCAGCATGGCGTGCGCGGTGGGATCGCGCGTGGCCAGCGTGGTCAGCCAGCCCTGCGCGGCGGCCTCGTCGCCGCGGCCATCGGCGGCGCGCACTGCGGCGGCCAGCGCGATCGCGCCGACTTCGCGGTCGTCGACCGCAGCGGACAGCAGGCGCTCGGCCTTCAGCCAATGACCACCCTGCAGCGCGCGCAGGCCTTCGATCAGACGTGCGCGGCCCTGGCGCTTGCGATAGCGGCCCCAGGTGCGAAACGGCAGCCGCAGCAGCGACCACACGAAACCCAGTACCAGCCACGCCAGCAACAGCAACAGCAGCGCGCGCGGCACCGTGGTGCTGTAGTCGTAGCCGCCGGTGCGCACGATCACCTGGCCCAGCCCGGATTGCTCCTGCTGCGCCAGCCATTGCGCGCCGATCACGCCGATCACGGCGACCACCAGCAGCGCGACCAGCCAACGGTAGGGTTTCATTGCGCAGCCTCCTTCCCGTCGCGCACGGCGCGCAGCTGCTGCAGCGTGCTGCCAAGCAGCGGCGACTGCGCCTGCATCGGCGCCTCGCGCAACGATTCAAGTTCGCTGCGAACTTCACGCAATGCGGGTGAATCGGGCCACAACCGCCCGATCCACAGCGCGCTGCGGTTCAGCGCGGTGTGGAAGCCGTCAACGTCGCCGCGTTCGAGAGCCACGCGCGCCAGCGTCAGTTCGGTCTGCAACGCGTCTTCGCCGTCGCGGCGCTCGCCATCGCCCATCAGCGCCTGGCTGCCCGCGGGGCGGATTTCCAGCAGCGGCGACAGCAGTCGCTGCCACAGCGGTAGTCGCGTGGCCGGCACGGAAGCGGCGGGCGTCTCGATCGGCAGCGTGGCGATTTTCTTTTCCAACGCGTCCAGCCGTTCGGCCGCTGCCGCGCGCGGGCCGGCGCCCAGTGCATCGAGCGCGTTGCGTTCGGTCGCCAGCGCCTGGCGCAGGTTGAGCACGGCCGGATCGTCCAGGCCGTCGAGCATGCCGGCGGCCAGTGCATAGGCGCGACGCGCGCCATCGAGGTCGCCGGCGATCTGCAGGCGCTGCGCGCCGAGTACCAGCAGCAGTTCGGCTTCATCCAGGCGCAGGGCCTGGTGGCCCTGGCGCGCGTTGGCATCCAGGCGGGCGACGGCTTCTTCCAGCAATGCGTTGCGCTGGCCCAGGCCGAGCACCTCGTCGCGCAGCACGCGGTTGGAGGCGGCCGAATCCTGCAGCAGCCGGCTTTGCGCGCGAAGGTCGCCGCGCAGGGTGTCCAGGCGTTGGCCGAGCGCATCGATCTGGCGTGCGTCTTCCTGTTCGCGCACCTGGGCCTGTTGTTGCCGCGCCTGCCAGCCGTGCCAACCGAACCAGCCGAGCACTCCCACGACCAGCACCAACGCAAGCGGCACCAGCAGGCGCGCGCGCGCGCGTCGGGGAGCGGCGGGAATAGCGTCGTTCACGGAAGCGTCCTTGTCCTGCGGCCGTCGTCGCGCTGTCAACCGTGACGCGCATCGCACCGGGGCCGCGTGTGAAAGCATCGCTTGGCGCCCTTGGCGCTGCAAGCGCGGGCGGTTCAGACCTTGGTCGCGAGTGCCGCCGCCTGGGCCAGCGCCGCCGGCCTGGGGCTGCCGGCGACCACGATCCGGGTCCAACCCAGGTCGCCGGCGAGCTGGCCCAGGCGCGCGCTGGCGGCGATCGCGGTCGCCTGCCGCAGCCGGGTCGCGGCGGCCTCGGGCAGCTGTTCCAGGACCAGGCGCAGTGCCTGTTCGCTGCTCAAAGCCAGGGCGGCCGGGGCGTCCAGCGCTTCCAGCCGCGCCAATACCGAGGCAGCCAGCCGGACCGGCGCGCGCTCGTAGACGTCGGCGCGATCGACCTGGCTGCCGCGTCCGGCGAGCGTGGGCGCCAGCACGCCGCGTCCGCCGGGCGCGGTGACCAGCCCGACCCGCGCGGCCGCGGCCAGTGCCGGCATCGCCAGCAGGCCTTCGCTGTCCATCCGTTCGGGCGCCTGCACCTGGGCCACACCGGCGCGGCGCAGCGCCGCAGCGGTGCCGGCGCCCACCGCCAGCCACTGCTGGCCTGCGCGCGGTGCCAGCGCCCGCAATGTGGCGGCGGCGCGCACGGCCGCCGGACTGGTGAACACCACCACCGGCGCCTGCAGGGCATGGTCGAGCGATCGGGCGCTGGCGTCGTCTTTCCGAAGCTGGATCCGCCAGGGCGACAGCGGCAGCAGGCCGGCGCCATGGCGCGCGGCGGCGCGGCGCAGGGCCTCGTGTTCGCCCTGCCCGCGCAACGAGACCAGATACCAGGCGGGCGGACGCGATGCGGGCATTGCGGCATTATGCGGGCCCCGCGCACCTCCCCGCGCACCAGCAGACCCCACACGATGACCTCGACCGACTTCCTGGCCGCACTGCGCACGCACCTGCAATCGATCCCACAGGTGCAGGCCATGCAGGTCGAGGTGGTCGGCGAAGTCGATGGCCGCTTGCAGCTGCGCGCGCCGCTGGCGCCGAACATCAACGACAAGGGCTCGGCGTTCGGCGGCAGCCTGGTGTCGCTGATGACGCTGGCCGGCTGGGGTCTGACCACCCTGCGCCTGTCGGTCCAAGGGCTGAAGGCCGACGTCTATGTCGCCGACAGCCACGTGCGCTACCTGGCCCCGCTGGAGGGTGCGCTGGTGGCCGAGGCCTGGCTGGAGGATGGCGACTGGGCCACGTTCATCGCCACCTTCCGCCAGCGCGGTCGCGCGCGCTGCAAGATCGCCGCCCGCGTGCGCCTGCCCGACGGCGGCGAGGCGACGGTGTTCAGCGGGCGCTTCGTCGCGCTGGCGCCGGCCTGACCCGTCGCTGCTAGGATGCCTCGCATCCGACCGGGAGCCCGCTGCATGCGCAAGATCATGACCCTGCTGTTCGCGGTGCTGGTGTTGGCGGGCATGCCGCGCGCCGAGGCCGCCGGCAGCTCGCGCAAGCTGGAGCAGGCCCAGTCGGTCTATTCCTCGGCCATGCGCTGGAGCGATTACGAGGGCGCCTGGCAGATGGTCGACCCGGCCGTTCGCGCCGAGAAGCCGCTGACCGACCTGGAGCTGGAGCGCTACCGCCAGCTGCAGGTGTCCAGCTACCGCGAAGGCGGCAATGGCGAGCTGGAGGACGGCACGATCGCCCGCTCGGTGGAGATCGGCGTGATCAACCGCCACACCCAGGCCGAGCGCACCATCCGCTACCAGGAGCGCTGGCGCTGGGATCCGGAGACCAAGCGCTGGTGGCAGATGGCCGGCCTGCCGGACTTCTGGGAAGGCAAGTAGCCCCTGGCTGCGGTACGGCGCCGGCCGGCGCCTGTGCGACAATCGCGGCCCTTTCCGCCGTAGACCCGGACCGCCGTGAATTTCGAGACCCTGATGGCCTTCTTCGGCCGCCACCCGATGCTGTCGCTGGCGCTGGCGGGCCTGACCGTGGCCATCATCTATACCGAGGTCGCCCGCCTGTTCCGGGGCTACAAGGCGATCAAGCCGGCCGCGCTGACCACCCTGATCAACCAGGAGAACGCGCTGGTGGTGGACCTGTCGGCGATTGCCGACTTCGAGAAGGGCCACATCCCCGGCAGCCGCAATGTCATCCCCAGCCAGTTCGACCCGCAGGCCAAGCTGGTGGCCGGCTCCAAGCAGTCGCCGGTGGTGCTGGTGTGCCGCAACGGCATGGCCTCGGCCGATGCCGCCAAGAAGCTGAAGAAGGCCGGTTTCGAGCAGGTCTACTGGCTCGACGGCGGCACCGCCGCATGGGATGCGGCCGGCCTGCCGCTGGTCAAGGGCCGCGCCTGAGCGCCCCCGGCCACGCCCGGACGGGCGTGCCATAATCCAACGTTCTTTCCCGATCGTGCCGATCGTTCCTACTGCATTCTGGAGTTTGTGAAATGTCCGACGAAACCACCAACGGCGCCGCCGTTCCCGCCCAGCAGGATGCCGCGGGTCCCGCCTTCAGCGTCGAGAAGATCTACGTCAAGGACGTTTCCTTCGAGGCTCCCGGCGCGCCGGCGATCTTCAGCGAGGCCGGTCAGCCGGACCTGCAGCTCAACCTCAACCAGCGCGTCCAGCGTCTGAACGAGGCGCTGTTCGAGGTCGTGCTGACCGTGACCCTGACCTGCAAGGTCGGCGACAAGACCGCCTACGTGGCCGAAGTCGAGCAGGCCGGCGTGTTCGGCCTGGTCGGCCTGCAGCCGCAGGCGATCGACGTGCTGCTGGGCACCCAGTGCCCGAACATCCTGTTCCCGTACGTGCGCCAGATCATCGGTGACCTGATCCAGGCCGGTGGCTTCCCGCCGTTCCTGCTGCAGCCGATCAACTTCGACGCGCTGTACGGCGAGACCCTGCGCCAGCGCCAGCAGCAGGCCGGTGCCGAAGCGGCCGCGGGCGATCTGCCGGTCGGCAACGCCTGAATCCGGCAGCCCGGCGTCGACCCATGACCGCAGGAGTTGCCGTACCCGACACTCTGGCGGTCCTGGGCGCCGGTTCCTGGGGCACCGCGCTGGCCACCCTGGCCGCGCGCAACGGCCTGGCCACCACGCTGTGGGGCCGGGATCCGCAGATGGTCGCGGCGATCGACCGCGACCATCAGAACACCCGTTACCTGCCCGGCATCGAACTGCCGGCAGCGCTGCGCGCCACCACCGACCTGGCCGATGCCGTCCGCGGCGCGACCTGGGTGCTGGTGGTGGTTCCGTCGCACGCCTTCACCGAAACCCTGCATGCGCTCAAGCCGCTGCTGCCGGCCGGTGCCGGCGTGGCCTGGGCGACCAAGGGCTTCGAGCCGGGTTCGGGCCGCTTCCTGCATGAGGTCGCCGAGGACGTGCTCGGCCCGGACGTGCCGCTGGCGGTCGTCACCGGTCCCTCTTTCGCCAAGGAAGTCGCGCTCGGCCTGCCGACCGCGGTGACCGTGCATGGCGCCGATGCCGAGTTCGCCCAGGTCGTGGCCGACGCGCTGCACGGCCCGGCGTTCCGCGCCTATACCGGCAACGACATGGTCGGCGCCGAGCTGGGCGGTGCGATGAAGAACGTGCTGGCCGTGGCCACAGGCGTGGCCGACGGCATGGAGCTTGGCCTGAACGCCCGCGCCGGCCTGATCACCCGCGGCCTCAACGAAATGCTGCGCCTTGCGGCCGCGATCGGCGCGCGCCCGGAAACGCTGATGGGCCTGGCCGGACTGGGCGACCTGGTGCTGACCTGCACCGGCGACCTGTCGCGCAACCGCCGCCTGGGCCTGGCCCTGGGCCGCGGACAGGCGATGGACGAGGCGATCCGCCAGATCGGGCAGGTGGTGGAGTCGGTGCAGACCGCCGACGAAGTCATGCGCCTGGCCGACCGTCATGGCATCGAGCTGCCGATCTCCGCCGGCGTGCAGGCGGTGCTGCACGGGGACATCACCCCGGTCGACGGCCTGCGCCAGCTGCTGTCGCGCGAGCAGAAGCCCGAGTACCCGGACACCCTGTTCCGCTGAGGCGGCGCCCCGCTTCCGGCGGGAGATTCCTGCGATTCCGACCGGTGCCTGCGATCACGCGGGCCAACCTGCCTTACCCATCCATCACCCGCATTCGAGCGCGGCGATGCGCCTGCGCGTCGACACAGGTGCATGGAATGACGCGCATAAAAAGAGCCCGGCTTGCGCCGGGCTCCGGGTCTGGCGTGGAGGGAGGGAACACGCCAGCAAGACAAGCCGGGGAGCAGGGGAGAGAGGGTCCGCTCCCGGCTTTTTGCACTCGTTACCAGCTGAAGCGCGGACCGACGAACCACTGGGTGTCGCCGTCGACGAACTTCACGTCGCCGCTCACGCCCCAGTTCTGGTTGAACTTGGCCTGGGCGCCCACGCGGCCGTAGAACTCGCCGTCGTAGTTGTCGCCATCTTCGTAACCGGCCATCACGTAGCCTTCGAAGTTCGGGTGCAGCGCGCCGCGCACGCCCACTTCGGCGCTCCAGCCGTCGTAATCGAAGCCGCGGCCGGCGTCGAACTTCTCATAGGCCACGCGGGTGACCAGGTCGGCCGACGGGGCGATTTCGCGGTTGTAGCCCACGCCCACGCGGTACTGGTCGAAATCGATCGAGGTGTCGTCGATTTCCTGGTTGCTGTAGGCGCCGAACAGGTGGAAGTTCGGAGCGATGGCCACCGAGCCATCCAGGCCCCAACCGTCGGCGTCGGCGCCGTCGGTGTTGGTCGCGGCGTAACCGCCCTGGACGTAGTTGTAGGAGACGCCCTCGGCGGCCGAGGCGGCGAAGGGGGCGGCGACCAGCAGGGTCAGGGCAATCAGGGACTTCTTCATTGTTCTATCGACCTCTATGTCGTTTGGTATGTCCGGCCTTTGTGCCGACCGGTGGAGGCAATTATTCGCCCCTGCCCCCAATCCAGCCTGAATATCAAACTGACTGGTACATTAATTAGGCGTGTGCGCGGGGAACTTTGGGGCTTGCGCGCCGCCTCAGCCGCCGCCGGCGAATCCGGCCTGGCGCCAGGCCTCGAACACCAGCACCGCTACGGCGTTGGACAGGTTCAGGCTGCGGTTGCCCGGACGCATCGGCAGGCGCAGCAGCTGTTCCGGCGGGAGCGCGTCGAGCACCTCCTGGGGCAGCCCGCGCGTCTCCGGACCGAACAGGAAGGCATCGCCGCTGGCATAACTGGGCTGGTCGTGACGCACCTGGCCGCGGGTACTGAGGGCAAACAGGCGCTGCGGCCGGATCGCGTCAAGCGCGGCGTCCAGGCTGGCGTGCACCTGCACGCGGGCGAACTCGTGGTAGTCCAGGCCGGCGCGCCGCAGCTGCTTGTCCTCCATCGCAAAGCCCAGCGGCTCGATGAGGTGCAGGCGCGCGCCGGTGTTGGCGCATAGCCGGATCACGTTGCCGGTGTTCGGCGGGATCTCGGGCTGGTACAGCAGTACGTCGAAAACAGGGTCATGCATCGCGGCGATTGTATGCGGGCCCTGCCCGCCGCCGCGCGGGGCGGCGGTCAGGGACGGGCGACGGCCAGGGTCTCGGCCAGCAGGCTGGAGGCCAGGCGTGCGGTCAGGGCCTGGGCCTGCTCGGTGGCGACGATCGCGGCGCGTTCGGCCATCTGCTCGGCGGTCGGGTAGACGTTGATCGACGGTAGGTTGACGATGTACGCAACGCGCGGGGCTTCGGTGGCGGCCAGCTCGGCAGCCAGCGCGGCGTCGGGGCGGACGGTCACGGCCGGCAGGTCGACGATGCGGTCGACGCGGACGGTGTTGGCGGCCAGCTCGGCGCTCAGGGCGGCGTCGGGACGGACGGTGATGGTCGGCAGGTCGACGATGCGGGTGTCGGCGGCGTTGGCGGACAGGGCGGCCAGCGACAGGATCAGGCTCATCGCGGCAGAAAGGGTCTTGGCGTTCATGGCGTGCTCCGGTGTGATGTGGCGGTGGTGTGGTAGTAAGGTAATACACCTAACCAGCAAGCGCAAGCGAAAGTTCCAAATTTCCCGCTTGTGTTCACCATCCGTTCAGTAATTTTCTGGATGGCTCTTGACTCGCCAACTACAACGCACACCGCGTGCCAACTTCAACTGTTTGATTCTTAATGGTTTTGTTGAGTGTCCGCAGTGTCCGGCCGCCCGCGCGGACGTCCGTTGGACCGACCTTCCCTGACCGGCAGCTCCCTGCATGAAGGGTCTGGAGCCGGAAACCGGGCGGCAAAAGGCGTCCCCGAGCCCGGTAGGGTCCGGTCGATGCCTTATCTAAGAGAGGCGCGCGCTGGGCGCGTGCAGTCACCAGGGCAGCGGTTGGCCCTGCGGATCGAGGAATTCACCGCTTTCGTCGGGCCCCAGCCTGGCGATGACATCCAGGAGCGCGGCGACCGCTTCGGTCGGCGTCAACGTGGCCTGGGCGCCGCCCATGTCGGTGCGTACCCAGCCCGGGTGCAGCGACACCACGCGAATCCCGCGCGGGGCCAGTGCGCGTGCGAGCAGCACACTGCCCATGTTCTGCGCGGCCTTGCCGATCGCGTAGCTGGGCGTGCGGAACTCGTTGCGATGCGCGATCGAGCCGATCTCCGACGACAGGTTGGCCACGATCGCGCCGGCACGCTTGCCTTCGGCATCGGCCAGTAGCGGCGCCAGCGCCTGGGTCAGCAGGAACGGGCCGATCGCATTGGTGCGCAGGCTGGTGTCCAGGTCGGCCTCGGCTACCTGGCCGAAACGTTCCCCGCCATGCAGCACCCCGGCGTTGTTGATCAGCAGTCCCAGCCGCGCGTCGTCCAGCACCAGGGGCAGCTCGCGCACCAGCTCGTCGCGGCTGCGCGCGCTGGCCACATCCAGCGGGAGCACGTGCAGGCGGCCGGGATGCTCGCCGGCCAGCGTGTTCAATGCGGTCGCCCGTCCGGGATGGCGGCAGGCGGCGACCACGCGCTCGCCACGCGCCAGCAGCTGGCGGACGAACTCCAGGCCCAGCCCACGGTTGGCGCCGGTGACCAGGCAGTGACGGCCGGGTTCGGTCGACTCTGGCTTGAGCGGCTCGCGCATCGAAAGCTCCGGTCCGGCATGGCTTGTGGCCTAGTGTAAAGGCCGGGGGTGCTGGGTAGGATCGGAGGACTACACCTTAAGGAGCGTCACCATGACGGTAGCCCGTCGGCCTCGCACGGCCGCCCTGGTCCTGGCCATCACCGCATCGCTCGGCGTCGCCGCCCTGGCGCCGTCGCCGGCGCTGGCCGCCAAGGCCGCCGCGTCCGCCGGCGAGCAGCTGGTGCCGTACGAGGAGTTCACCCTGCCCAACGGGCTGCGGGTGATCGTGCATACCGACCGCAAGGCGCCCCTGGTGGCGGTCAACCTCTGGTACCACGTCGGCAGCAAGGACGAGCCGGGGGGCCGCAGCGGCTTCGCGCACCTGTTCGAGCACCTGATGTTCAACGGCTCGGAGAACTATCGCGGCGAATTCTTCGAGCCCTTCGAACTGGTCGGCGCCACCGACCAGAACGGCACCACCTGGCTCGATCGCACCAACTACTTCCAGAACGTGCCGACCACCGCGCTGGACATGGCGCTGTGGATGGAGTCCGACCGCATGGGCCACCTGCTCGGCGCGATCGACCAGAAGGTGCTCGACGAGCAGCGCGGCGTGGTCCAGAACGAGAAGCGCCAGGGCGAGAACCAGCCCTACGGCCAGGCCGACGATGAGCTGTACCGGGTGCTGTACCCCAAGGGCCACCCGTACCACCACAGCACGATCGGCTCGATGAACGACCTCAACGCCGCATCGCTGGAGGACGTGAAGGAGTGGTTCCGTGCCTGGTACGGCCCGAACAACGCGGTGCTGGTGCTGGCCGGCGACATCGACGTGGCCACCGCCAAGGAAAAGGTGACCCGCTACTTCGGCGATATCCCGGCCGGCCCGAGCCTGGCGCGCGTCCAGGCCGGCCCGGTCAAGCGCGAGAGCAGCCGCGCCACGATGACCGACAAGGTCCCGCAGTCGCGCATCTATCGCGCCTGGAGCGTGGCCGGCTACGGCGATGCCGATGCCGACCGCCTGCAGGTGCTGTCGCAGGTGCTCGGCGGCAGCCGCAGCTCGCGCCTGGACCGCCGCCTGGTGCACGAGGAGAAGCTGGTCGACAAGGTCAGCGCCTACGTGCAGCCGTTCGAGCTGGCGTCCACGTTCTTCATCACCGCCGACGTGAAGCAGGGCGTGGACCCGGCCAAGGTCGAGGCGATCATCGACGAGGAGCTGCGCAAGCTGCTCGCCGAAGGCCCGACCGCCGAGGAGCTGCAGCAGGCGCAGACCATGATCGAGGCCGGCTTCGTGCGCGGCATCGAGCGCATCGGCGGCTTCGGCGGCAAGGCCGACGCGCTGGCCGAGTGCGCGGTGTACACCAAGGATCCCGGCTGCTTCCGCACCAGCCTGGACGTGGTCAAGGACACCACCGCCGCCAACCTGAAGTCCACCGGCCAGCGCTGGCTGGGCGAAGGCTCGCACACCCTGGTGGTGGTGCCGGGCGATCGCACCGTGCTGGAGGAAGAGGCTTCGCCGACGCCGGCGCCGTTCGTGCTGCCCAAGCCCGATCCCAAGTTCAAGACGGTCAAGACCACGGTCGATCGCAGCAAGGGCGTGCCGATGCCCGAGACGTTCCCCGACCTGAAATTCCCGGCGCTGGAGCGCGCCACCCTCAGCAACGGCACCCAGGTGATCCTGGCCCGTCGCGACGCGGTGCCGGTGGTGCAGTTCAGCTATGAGTTCAAGGGCGGTTTCGCCGCCGACCAGGGCCGCAAGCTGGGCACCTCCAGCTTCACCATGGGCATGCTCGACGAGGGCGCGGGCGACCTGGACGCGCTGGCGTTCGCCAACCGTGCCGAATCGCTGGGCGCGGTGTTCGCCGCCGGCGCCTCGCTGGACGGCGGCAACGCCTACCTGTCGGCGCTGAAGGAAAACCTGGACGACTCGCTGGGCCTGTTCGCCGACATGCTGCGCAAGCCGCGCTTCGAGCAGAAGGAAATCGACCGCGTCCGCGCCACCTGGATCGCCGGCATCAACCAGGAGAAGGCGCGTCCGAACGGCGCCGCGCTGCGCGTGCTGCCGCCGCTGCTGTACGGCAAGGGCCATCCCTATGCGATCCCGTTCAGCGGCTCGGGCACCGAGGCCTCGATCGGCTCGCTGACCCGCGAAGACCTGGTCGCGTTCCAGAACCAGTGGGTGCGCCCGGACAACGCCACGGTGATCGTGGTCGGCGACACCACGCTGGACGAGGTGGTGCCGCTGCTGGAGAAGCACTTCGGCGACTGGAAGGCCGGCGCGCCGGCCGTGGCCGCCGCCGCGCTGCCGGAAGTGAAGCGTCCGGCCAAGCCGACCGTGTACCTGGTCGACCAGCCCGGCGCGGTGCAGGCCACGATCCTGGCCGGCCAGGTGGTGCCCTCGACCAAGGACGCGGGCGCGATCAAGTTCGACTTCGCCAATTCGGTGCTCGGCGGCGAGTTCACCTCGCGCCTGAACATGAACCTGCGCGAGGACAAGCACTGGGCCTACGGCGCCTACAGCAGCGCCCCGGGCGCGATCGGTCAGCGGCCGTGGATCAGCTTCGCGCCGGTGCAGATCGACAAGACCGCCGAGTCGCTGAAGGAACTGGACCGCGAGATCCGCGAGTACGCCGGCGGCAAGGCGCCGCCCAGCGCCGAGGAAGTGGCCAAGATCCAGGCCACCGAGATCCGCAGCCTGCCCGGTGCCTACGAGACCGGTCGCGCGGTGATGGGCACGATCGGCGGCATCGTCCGCTACGACCGCCCGGACGACTACGTGTTCAAGCGCAAGGACGAGATCGAGGCGCTGACCGTGGACCAGGTGAAGCAGGCCGCCGCCACGCTCGACCCGGACAAGCTGGTCTGGGTCGTGGTCGGCGACCTCAAGCAGGTCGAAGCGCCGGTGCGCGCGCTGAACCTGGGCGAGGTCCACATCGTCGACGCCGACGGCAAGCCGGTCGGTGCGGCGGCCAAGAAGAAGTAAGCGCCACAGGCACGATCGGGATGCGGCGGCGGCCGTCGCATCCCGTGCCACCTCTCCGGCAGATGGCCGCGACCGCCTCTGGTTCCGGCCCCGCTGGCCCTTTGTTCATCCGCCGGCCGGCACTCTGGCCGCTACCGGCCCACCCCATCTGGAATTCCCGCCCATGCTTCGTCGCCTGTCCATCCTGCTCCTGGTCTTGCCGCTGGCCGCCTGCACCTGGGTGTCGATCAAGCCCGAGGCCAAGCAGGTCCGGGTGGTTCCGGCGGGGGCACCGCCGGCCGGCTGCACCAAGCAAAGCGAAATCGAAGTCACGGTGACCCACAACGTGGCCTTCTACGACCGCAACCCGCTGAAGGTCCGCGACGAGCTGGAAACCATGGCCCGCAACGAAGCCCCGGGCATCCCGGCCGACACCCTGCAGCCGCTCGGCGAACCCTCCGGCGGCACCCAGCGCTTCGCCGCCTACCGCTGCGGTTCCTGAACCCGGTCGCCGGCGTCAGGATTCGTAAAGGTGCGGTGAAGACGGCCAGCAAGTAGAATCGGTGCCCCTTTCGCCACACCGGCGCGGTCAGCCATGCTTTTCAAGAATGTCTCCATCGCCGGTCTGGCGCACATCGACGCGCCGCACACCCTGACCTCGCAGGAAATCAACGAACGGCTCAAGCCGACGCTGGACCGCCTGGGCATCCGCACCGACGTGCTCGGCGACATCGCCGGCATCCACGCCCGCCGCATGTGGGACGACGACCAGCAGGCCTCCGACGTGGCCACCCTGGCCGCGCGCAAGGCCCTGCTCGACGCCGGCATCGGCGTGGACAAGATCGGCCTGCTGGTGAACACCTCCGTCAGCCGCGACTACCTGGAGCCGTCCACCGCCTCGATCGTGTCCGGCAACCTGGGCGTGGGCGACGAGTGCATGACCTTCGACGTCGCCAATGCCTGCCTGGCCTTCATCAACGGCATGGACATCGCTGCCCGCATGCTCGAGCGCGGCGAGATCGACTACGCGCTGGTGGTGGACGGCGAGACCGCCAACCTGGTCTACGAGAAGACCCTCGAGCGCATGGCCTCCCCGGACGTCACCGAGCAGCAGTTCCGCGACGAGATGGCCGCCCTGACCCTGGGTTGCGGCGCCGCGGCGATGGTCCTGGCCCGCCGCGAGCTGGTTCCGGACGCGCCGCGCTACAAGGGCGGCGTCACCCGCTCGGCCACCGAGTTCAACCAGCTGTGCCGCGGCAACCTGGACCGCATGGTCACCGACACCCGCATGCTGCTGATCGAGGGCATCAAGCTGGCGCAGAAGACCTTCATCGCCGCCAAGCTGGCGCTGGGCTGGGCGGTGGACGAGCTGGACCAGTTCGTGATCCACCAGGTCAGCCGCCCGCACACCCAGGCCTTCGTGAAGTCCATCGGCATCGACCCGAAGAAGGTCATGACCATCTTCGGCGAGCACGGCAACATCGGCCCGGCCTCGGTGCCGATCGTGCTGAGCAAGCTCAAGGAGCTGGGCCGCCTGAAGAAGGGCGACCGCATCGCCCTGCTGGGCATTGGCTCGGGCCTGAACTGCTCGATGGCCGAAGTCGAATGGTGATGCGCCCGGCGCGTCTGATCTGAGTTGAATGCAAGGGCCGGCTCGTCCGGCCCTTTGCACAGGTGAACAGCCCCATGGCGAACTACCCCGGCTATCCCCGCGACCCCAAGCGCTTCGAAGTCCGTCCCGGCATCTCCATGTCCTACCTGGACGAGGGCCCGCGCGACGGCGAAGTGGTGGTCATGCTGCACGGCAATCCGTCGTGGAGCTATTACTGGCGCACCCTGGTCGCCGGCCTGGCCGACCCGTCAGCGGCCAGGCAGTACCGCTGCATCGTGCCCGACCACGTCGGCATGGGCCTGTCGGACAAGCCCGACGATTACCTGGCCTCGGTGCCGCGCTACGACTACACGCTGCAGTCGCGCGTGGACGACCTGGAGGCGCTGCTGCGCCATGCCGGCATCGACGACGCCACCCCGGTGACCCTGGCCGTGCACGACTGGGGCGGGATGATCGGGTTCGGCTGGGCGCTCAAGCACGCCGCGCAGGTCAAGCGGCTGGTGATCCTCAACACCGCCGCCTTCCCGATGCCGGCCGACAAGGCGATGCCGTGGCAGATCGCGCTGGGCCGCGACTACTTTGTCGGCGAGATGGTGATCCGCGGATTCAATGCGTTCTCCGCCGGTGCCTCGTACCTGGGCGTGGAGCGCAAGATGCCTGCCGACGTGCGCCGCGCCTACGTGGCGCCGTACAACTCGTGGAAGAACCGGATCTCCACGATCCGCTTCATGCAGGACATCCCGCTCTCGCCCAAGGACGAGGCCTGGCCGCTGCTGGAAGCGGCCGGCAAGGCGCTGCCGTCCTTCGCCGATCGCCCGGCCTTCATCGGCTGGGGCCTGAAGGACTTCGTCTTCGACCGCCATTTCTACGAGCGCTTCCGCGCCGACCTGCCGCAGGCGCAGGTGCACGCGTTCGACGATGCCGGCCATTACGTGCTCGAAGACAAGCACGAGGTGCTGGTGCCGGAGATCCGCCGCTTCCTGGAGGCCAATCCGCTCTGAGGCGGGGCGGTTGCGAGGCGAATGCTGCCGGCGCCCATCATCGCGATGGCGCGTTGATTGAATTGGGAAAGCACACGCTTTCGACCGGCCTGTCGCCGGCGGATGCGTTGGGTCGCTCAGGCCGCCAGCGGCGTGACCGGCGGCGAGGACGGGCTGCTGCCGCCGTTGTCGTCGGGCCGGTCGTCGTCGTCGCCTGCATCGGGCCAGTCGGCCGGGGTCAGCACTGCCAGGCCGTGGGCGATCCGCGCGCGGTCGCACTGGGCGCTGGGGACGCCGTATTCCCAAGAGGCGTCCACCTCGCGGCAGGCGCTGGGCCGTCGCGGATGGATCGTGCAGCGGCTGTAGCTGCCGATGTCGGCTATCAGGGCCACGCAGCGCGGCTGCGACTGCGAGGTGCCGCGCATGGCCAGCTCGTGCAGGCGCAGCGGTTCGGTCAGCGCGATCGGAACCTGCCCGCCGAATGCCGGATCGGCCTCGCTCCAATGCAGGCTCACGCGGAAATGGGCGCAACAGGCGCCGCAGGTGAGGCAGGGATGCGCCATGGGGGCGGCCGTTGGCGGCGATGCGAGGGGGCGGTCGCGAATTCTGCCGCAACCGTGCCGTGGCGCAAGCATTGCTTGCTTCAGCTTCGTGCAGGCCAAAGGGCGATGGATGGATCGGCGATAATCGGCCGATGACCGACCCCTGCAACATCGCCGCGGCGCTGCCGCGGCTGGCCGCCGAACGTCCCGACCAGCCCGCGATCCGCTGCCCCGGTCGGCGCAGTGCGGGCGGTGGCCTGGCCGAGTACGACGTGGTCCTGGATTACCGTGCGCTGGACGCGCGCAGCGATGCGATCGCCGCCGGCCTGGCCCGGCACGGCATCGGCCGCGGCGTGCGCACCGTGGTCATGGTGCGGCCGTCGCCGGAGTTCTTCCTGCTGATGTTCGCTCTGTTCAAGGCCGGCGCGGTGCCGGTGCTGGTCGACCCGGGCATCGACCGGCGCGCGCTGAAGCAGTGCCTGGACGAGGCGAAGGCCGAGGCGTTCGTCGGCATCCCGCTGGCGCACGTGGCCCGCCTGCTGCTGGGCTGGGCGAAGTCGGCGCGGATCCTGGTCACCGTCGGTGCGCGCCTGGGTTGGGGCGGGACCACGCTGGCGCAGGTCGAGCGCGATGGCGCCGGCGCCGGTCCGCAGCTGGCCGATACCGCACCGGACGATGTGGCCGCGATCCTGTTCACCAGCGGCTCGACCGGCGTGCCCAAGGGCGTGGTCTACCGCCACCGCCATTTCGTTGCACAGATCGGGATGATGCGCGAGGCCTTCGGCATCGAACCGGGCGGCGTGGACCTGCCGACCTTCCCTCCGTTCGCGCTGTTCGACCCGGCGCTGGGCCTGACCTCGGTGATCCCGGACATGGACCCGACCCGGCCGGCCAATGCCGACCCGGCGCGACTGCACGATGCGATCTGGCGCTTCGGCGCGACCCAGCTGTTCGGCTCGCCGGCACTGATGCGCGTGCTGGCCGACTACGGCCGCCCGTTGCCGACGCTGCGCCGGGTGACCTCGGCCGGCGCGCCGGTGCCGCCAGAGGTGGTGGAGAAGATCCGCACCCTGCTCGACGACCAGGCCCAGTTCTGGACCCCATACGGCGCCACCGAGTGCCTGCCGGTGGCGGTGATCGAGGGCCGCGAGCTGCAGGGCACGCGCGCGGCGACCGAGGCCGGCGCTGGCACCTGCGTCGGCTGGCCGGTACCGCCGAACCAGGTACGCATCATCGCCGTGGACGATGCGCCGATCGCCGATTGGTCGGGCGTGCGCGAGCTGGCGCCGGGCGAAGTCGGCGAGATCACCGTCGCCGGCCCGACTGCCACCGACAGCTATTTCAATCGCGACGCGGCCACCGCTGCGGCCAAGATCCGCGAAGCGCGGCACGCGGGCGAAGGCGAGGGCGGCGAGCGCGTCGTGCACCGCATGGGCGATGTCGGCTACTTCGACGAACAGGGCCGGCTTTGGTTCTGCGGCCGCAAGACCCAGCGCGTGGAAGCGGCCGATGGCCCGCTCTATACCGAACAGGTCGAGCCGGTGTTCAACGTGCATCCGCAGGTGCGCCGCACCGCGCTGGTCGGCGTGGGCGATGGCCGCGGCACGCGGCTGCCGGTGCTGTGCGTCGAGCTGGCCGGAGGCACCAGCGCCGGCGAGTTCGCACGCATCGAATCGGAGCTGCGCGCGATCGGCGCGCGGCATCCGCATACCGCGCGGATCGGCACGTTCCTGCAGCATCCCGGTTTCCCGGTCGACATCCGCCACAACGCCAAGATCGGCCGCGAAAAGCTGGCCGCCTGGGCAACCTCGCGACTCGCCTCGCGTCCCAACTCGCGTGCTGGAGCCAACGCATGAAAATCCTGGTCACCGGTGGTGGCGGTTTCCTTGGCCAGGCGCTGTGCCGCGGCCTGCGCGAACGCGGCCATGAAGTGGTGAGTTTCCAGCGCCGGCATTCGCCGGAACTGGCCGCGCTGGGCGTGGGCCAGGTGCGCGGCGACCTGGCCGATGCCAATGCGGTGGTGCATGCCGCTGCCGGTGCCGACGCGGTATTCCACAACGCGGCCAAGGCCGGCGCCTGGGGCAGCTACGACAGCTATTTCCAGGCCAACGTGGTCGGCACGCGCAACGTGCTGGCCGCCTGCCGCACGCACGGCATCGGGCGACTGGTCTACACCTCCACGCCCAGCGTCACCCATCGCGCCACCCATCCGGTCGAGGGACTGGGCGCGGACGAAGTGCCGTACGGCGTGGACTTCCAGGCGCCGTACGCGGCGACCAAGGCGATCGCCGAACAGGAAGCGCTGGCCGCCAGCGATCACGCGCTGGCAGTGGTCGCGCTGCGTCCGCGGTTGATCTGGGGCCCGGGCGATGCGCAGATCCTGCCGCGCCTGGTCGAGCGTTCGCGTGCAGGCCGGCTGCGCATCGTCGGCAGCGGCGACAACCTGGTCGACACCACCTACATCGACAACGCCGCGCAGGCGCACTTCGATGCGTTCGAGCGGCTGGCGCCCGACGCGGCCTGCGCCGGCAAGGCCTACTTCATCTCCAACGGCGAGCCCAAGCCGATGCGCGAGGTGCTCAACGCGCTGCTGGCCGCTGCCGGCGCACCGGCGGTGGACAAGCATCTTTCGTTCAAGGCCGCCTATCGCATCGGCGCGGTCTGCGAGCGTCTGTGGCCGCTGCTGCGCCTGAAGGGCGAGCCGCCGATGACGCGCTTCCTGGCCGAGCAGCTCAGCACCACCCACTGGTACAGCATGGAGCCGGCGCGACGCGACTTCGGCTATGTGCCGAAGGTGACTTTTGACGAAGGCCTCACAAGGCTGAAGGCCTCCTTGCGCGGCGGATCGACCATCACCTGATCACCACCGCCGGCCAAGCACTATCCCCTGCAACCGCCCGGAGTGGCGTCCACGCAGGGATATCCCGATGCTTCACTACGCCGTCGTCTTCTTCGTCATCGCCGTCATCGCCGCGCTGCTGGGTTTCAGCGGCATCGCCGGCGCCGCCACCAACATCGCCTGGATCCTGTTCGTCGTCTTCCTGATCCTGGGTGCCATCTCGCTGCTGCGCGGCCGAAAAGTCTGACGCCGCTGCAGCGCGGCCGCGACATCCGAAGCTGCCGCCACGGTGCGGCAGCCCGCCGGATGTTGCGGTAGCGCAAGGAGGGAGCTCGCCGCCCGGGCCGTGTACATGCCGGCGCGCGGTTGGCACGGAAGCCATCGGACGGGTGGGGCGCGAGCCCCGCCCGTTCTTCTTTGGGCGCCGGTAAAGAGCAGGAGGTGGCGCGGCCGGCAATGGCCGGCCCGTACCTGCCGCCAGGCCCCGCCGGTAGAATGCCGGCATGCCCACGCCTTTCGATGCCCTCAAGCCGCTGGCCGGTCGTGCCCTGGAAGCGGCGCTCAACCGCGCCGTCGCCCTGGATCCGGACACGCGCACGGCACTGGCGGCGATGGATGGCCGCCGCATCTCGCTGACGCTGGAATCGCCGCCACTGGCGCTGGATATCGCCGTGCATGCCGGTTACCTGCAGGTCGGTCCGCCGCTGCGCGAAGCCGACCTGGCCGTGCGCGGCACCGTCGGTGGATTGCTGGGCCGCTTGCCGTTCCTGGCTGGTGCGCGCCCGGGCAACGGCCGCCTGCACGTATCGGGCGACGCCGACCTGGCCCAGCGCCTGCAACGGCTGGCCGCCGGTTTCGATCCGGACTGGCAGCAGCCGTTCGTCTCGGTCTTCGGCGAGGTGATCGGCGTGCAGGTCGCCAATGCCGCGGCCGCCGCGCTGCGCGGCGCGCGCGAAACGGCGGTGGGCCTGGCCCGCTCGGGCGCCGAGTACGTCACCGAGGAAAGCCGCGACGTGGTTCCGCGCGCGGAGCTGTCCGCATTCAACGATGACGTAGACGCACTGCGCGACGACGTCGAGCGCATCGCCGCGCGCGTGGCACGGCTGCCGCGCGTGGAGGTGGCCTCGTGAGGGCCGCGCTGCGCGCCTGGCGGATCGGCCGCGTTGTCCTGCGCTACCGGCTGGACGAACTGCTCGACGACACCCCCGCCGAGCGTTGGCTGCGGCTGGGCAAGCCATTCGCCCCGCGCACGCCTGCGTCGGTGGCCAAGCTGCCGCGCGGCGCGCGCCTGCGCCTTGCGCTGCAGGAGCTGGGCCCGATCTTCGTCAAGTTCGGCCAGATCCTGTCCACGCGCCGCGACCTGCTGCCGGCCGATATCGCCGAAGAGCTTTCCCTGCTGCAGGACCAGGTCGCGCCGTTCGACGGCGATACCGCCCGCGCGATCGTCGAGCAGGCGCTGGGCGAGCCGGTCACCACCGCGTTCGCCAAGTTCGACACCGTGCCCCTTGCGTCGGCCTCGATCGCCCAGGTGCACGCCGCGCGCCTGCACAGCGGCCGCGAGGTGGTGGTCAAGGTGCTGCGCCCGGACATCGAGAAGCAGATCGGCGCCGACATCGCCCTGCTCAAGTCGCTGGCCGCGCTGGTCGATCGCACCCATCCCAACGCCGACAAGATCCGTCCGCAGGCGGTGGTCACCGAGATCGAGACCACCCTGGCCGCCGAGCTGGACCTGCAGCGCGAGGGCGCCAACGCCAGCGTGATGCGCCGGCTGTGGGCCGATTCGCCGGACCTGTACGTGCCGGAAGTGATCTGGACCCACACCGCCGAGCGCGCGCTGACCATGGAGCGGGTCAGCGGCATTCCGTCCGACGACATCGCAGCGCTCGATGCGGCCGGCATCGACCGCCACGTGCTGGCGGCCAAGGGCGTGCGCGTGTTCTACACGCAGGTGTTCCGCTACAACTTCTTCCACGCCGATGCGCATGCCGGCAACATCTGGGTCGACGACGACCCGGCGCGTCGCCACGATCCGCGCTTCGTGGTGCTGGATTTCGGCATCGTCGGCCAGCTCTCGGCGCAGGACCAGTACTACCTGGCCGAGAACTTCATGGCCATCTTCCACAAGGATTACCGGCGCATCGCCGAGCTGCACGTGGAGGCTGGCTGGATGCCGGCGACCGTGCGCATCGATGAGCTGGAAGCGGCCGCGCGCGCGGTGTGCGAGCCGTACTTCACCCGCCCGCTGAGCGAGATCTCGCTGGCCGAAGTGCTGGCCAAGCTGTTCCGCACCGCGCAGCGCTACGAGCTGACCCTGCAGCCGCAGCTGATCCTGCTGCAGAAGACCCTGCTCAACATCGAAGGCGTCGGCCGCCAGCTCGATCCCAAGCTGGACATCTGGGCGGTCGCGCAACCGGTGCTGGAGCGGATCCTGCGCGAGCGCTACAGCCCGCGCCGGCTGATGCGCGAATTCCGCAAGCGCGCGCCGGAGCTGATGACCCGCGCGCCGGAAATGCCGCGCCTGCTGCACGCCTGGCTGGAGCAGCAGGTCGAAGGGCGCCACGAGATGGGTATCCGTTCGCAGGAGCTGGCCGAGGTCGCGCGTACCCTGCAGACGATGCAGCGCCGCTCGGTGGCCGCGATCCTGGGCAGTGGCCTGCTGGTGGTGGCCGCAGTGCTGTACGCACTGGAAGCCGGCGGTCCGCGCCTGTTCGGCGTGCCGCTGTCGGCATGGATCGCCGGTGTCGGCGGCCTGTGGGCGATCCTGGCCGCTTTGCCGCGGCGCTGATCCGCGCGGCCTACGCCCGCGGAATCGCGGGCCGTGCGCGCAAGGAGTCACGATGAAGGCGACGGGTCTGCGGTGCGTGCTGTGGCTTTGCGTGGCCGTGCTGGGGCCGGTGGCGAGCGCCTTGGCATCGGACGGTTCGCCGACCGATTCCCTGCGCGTGATGAGCTTCAACATCCGCTTGCCGGTCGAGGCCGACGGTGCCGACCGCTGGGACGTACGCAAGCCGTTGGCGGTGCGGATACTGCGCGAGCAGGCACCCGACGTGATCGGCCTGCAGGAACTGACGCCCGAACAGGCGCAATACCTGGCCACGCAGCTGCCCGATTACGGGCGCCTGGGCCGTGGCCGCGAGGCCGACGGCAGCGGCGAGCAGATGGGCGTGTTCTATCGCACGGATCGGTTGAGGGTGGTCGAATCCGGCGACTTCTGGCTGTCCGACACGCCGCAGCGTCCGGGCAGCATCAGCTGGGGCCATCTGCATCCGCGCATGGTGACCTGGGCCTTGTTCGAGCGCGTCGCCGATGGCCGGCGGTTCTATATGTTCAATACGCACCTGCCGTATCGCGAACAGGACGAGGCGGCGCGGGTAAAGGGCGCGCAGGCGATCGCCGACCGCGCGGCCCAACTGCCGGCCGATGTTCCGGTGGTGTTGACCGGCGACTTCAATACCGGGCCGGACAGTGCGGTGCACACGGCGTTGTCGGCCGTGTTGGCGGATGCGTGGGATGCGGCGCCGCGTCGCGCGGGGCCGGCGGAAACCTTCCACGCTTTCACCGGCCAGGCGCAGCGGCGGATCGACTGGATATTCACGCGCGGGATGACGGTGGATTCGGCACAGACGATGACTATGCAATGGGAGGGCCGCTATCCCTCCGACCATTTCCCGGTCGTGGTCGAGCTGCGACTGCAATGAGCGGCGAACAGCGCAATGCGCTGTACGCGCAGCGCAAACCGTAAACGAAACGGGCGGCCCATGGGCCGCCCGTCGAGCTTTGCCGAATGGCAGCTGCGCTTATCGCGCCGGCGCCGCCTTCGCCGCCGCAGCGAAATCGCCTGCGGTGAACGCGCTCAGCTTGGCCGGATCCAGGTGCTTGCGGATCGCCGCGTTGACCTGGTCCAGGGTGAGCGCGGCGTACTTGCTGTCCAGGTCGGCGGTGAACTGCATCGTGCGACCGAAGAACAGCTGGTCCTGCAGCATGCCGGCGACCTGGCCATCGTTGGCGCGGGCCTGTTCGCGTTCGGTCAGCAGGCCCGAGACCGCATCGCGCAATTCATCGGCGGTGACGCCGTCGGCGATGAGCCGGGTCAGTTCCTCGCGCGCGGCCGCTTCGACCTTGTCCATGTTCTGCGGCGCGGCGATGGCCTGGATCGAGAAGCTGCCGGCATCGTCCTTGCCCTCCAGGCTGTCGTCGGCGTTGATCGCGCTGCCCACGCCGTAGCTGAGGCCTTCCTTCTGGCGGATGCGATCGCCCAGTCGGGACTTCAGCGCGCCGCCGCCGAAGATGCGGTTGGCCACCACCAGCGCCGGATAGTCCGCATCGGTCACCCGCAGGGCGACGTTGTGGCGGGCCATGAACACCGCATTGGGCTTGTCCGGCGCGGGCAGGCGTTCGTTCACCGGCGCCACGGCGGTGTAGCGGGTGGAGATCGGCGCGTAGGCATGCTTCGTCTCCCAGCCGGCGAACAGCGTTTCAAGCTGCTTGCGCACGGCGGCAGCGTCGAAGTCGCCGACGATCGCGATCTCGCCCTGCGCGGTGCCGTAGAAGTCGCGATGGAACGCGACCAGGTCCTCGCGCTTGAGTGCGCGCAGCCGGGCCAGCGATTCGTCCAGGGTCTCCACGTGCAGGGGGTGGCCCGCGGGCCACGGATCGAAATGCGTTGCCAGCGCCTGCCCGGCGATGTTGCCCGGCTCATTGCGCGAGGCCTCCAGGCCGGTGATCGCCTGTAGCTTGAGCTGCTCGAACTCGTCTTCCGGGAAGGTCGGCTCGCGCAGCAATTCGGCCATCAGTGCCAGCGCCTCGGGCAGCTGCGCGCGGCGGGTGAGCAGCGACAGGTTCGCGCCCTGCAGTCCGCCGCTGACGCCGCCCTGGGTCTGCAGTGCCTCCAACTTCTGGTCGATCTGCACGCGGCTCAGCTGCTTGGAGCCGCGCATCAGCATCGCCCCGGTCATTCCGGCGGCGGTGTCGCGGCCGGTCAGCGAGGCGGTGTCGCCGAAGCGGAAGTTGCCGTCGACCACTACCGTGCCGCCGCGCGTGCGCTTGGGCAGCAAGGCCACCTTCAGGCCATCGCCGATCGTGAAGCGCTCGGTGCGCGACTCGATGTTGGCCGGGCTCGGTTCGAAGTTCTCGCCGGCATCGACCGCGGCGCGGCCGGTGTAGCCGGCCACCACGCTTGCCGCCGCCGGCGCAACCGGCACCTCGACCCGGTCCGGCGCATCGGTCGGCACGAAGCGGCCGAGCGTGCGGTTGCTGGAGCGCAGGTACTGGGCGGCGACGCGGTTGACGTCGTCGGCGCTGACCTTGGCGATCGCATCGCGGCTGGTGAACAGCAGGCGCCAGTCGCCGGCGGCGACGAACTCGGACAGGCCCATGCCGACCGCGTTGACGTCGGTGAAGTACAGGTCGTAGGCATTGGCGATGCGCTGCTGCGCCTGCGCCACTTCCTCGGCGGTGACCGGATTCTTGGCGATCTGTTCGAGCTGGGCCAGCAACACGTCTTCCATCTTCTGCGCATCGCCGCTGCGCTGCTGCACCGCCACCGCGGTGAACAGGCCCGCGTCGGCCAGGCCTTCGGCGCTGGCGCCGGCGCCGGCGGCGATCCGCGGCTCGACCAGGGCGCGGTGCAGGCGTCCGCCCGGGGTGTGCCCGAGTACGTTGCCCAACACCGACAGCGCCGCGTTGTCGGCATGGGTGCGGGCGGGGATGTGGTACGCGGCCGCGACCAGGTTCAGGTCGCCGACGCGGCGCACGGTGACCACGCGCTCGCCGTCCTGCGCCGGTTCGATGGTCGGCGCATGCGGCAGCGCGGTGGCCGGGTTCTTCACCGGACCGAACGCAGCCTGCACCTTGCCCAGCACCTGCTCCGGATCGATGCGGCCGGCGATCACCAGGGTCGCGTTGTCCGGGCGGTACCAGGTCCGGTAGAAGGCCTGCAGCTGGCCGATCTCCAGGCCTTCCACGTCCGAACGCGCGCCGATGGTGGAGTGGCCGTAGTTGTGCCAGAGGTAGGCGGTCGAGCGCAGGCGCTGCATCAGCACGCCGGCCGGGTTGTTCTCGCCGGCTTCCAGCTCGTTGCGGACCACGGTCATCTCGCTGTCCAGGTCGGACTTGGCCACGCGCGAATTGACCATGCGGTCGGCTTCCATGCGCAGCACCCAGTCCAGGGTATCGGCATTGGCCGGAAACGAGGCGAAATAGTTGGTGCGGTCCAGCGAGGTGGTCGCATTGAAGGCGATGCCGCGGCGCTTCATCTCGCCACTGATGTCATCGTGGGTCGGCGTGCCCTTGAACAGCAGGTGTTCGAGCAGATGCGCCATGCCGGTCTGGCCGTAGTTCTCGTGCACCGAGCCCACGCCGTAGGTCAGGTTGACGGTGACGGTCGGCTTGGTCGGGTCGGCGAACAGCAGCACGCGCAGGCCGTTGGCCAGGGTGAACTCGCTGATGCCCTCGATGCTCGGACCGGCGACCACGCCCTTGGGCAGGGCAGGGGACTGCGCGGCGGACACGCTCGCGCCCGGCAACGCCAGTGCCAGGGCCAGCGCGAATGCGAGAATGGGCTTGCAGGGGATCATCCGTGGTCTCCGAATCATTTGAAAAAGCCGGCGCTCGTGCCGGACGCGGCAGTGTCGCAGATGCGGTCACGGGCTGCAGCGCACTGGAGGACAGATGCAGCTGGATGTGATCTACCAGGACCATTGGCTGGCCGTCGTCGCCAAACCGGCGGGGTTGATGGTGCACGACAGTGCGCTGGCGGCCGACGAGACCGACTTCGCCGCCGACCGGCTGCGCGAGCAGTTCGGCCGCCCGATCCACCTGGTGCATAGGCTGGACCGGGCAACCAGTGGCTGCCTGCTGCTGGCGTTCGACCGCGACAGCGCATCGGCACTGGGCAAGGCGGTGATGGCGCAGCAGCTGGACAAGCGTTACCTGGCCATATGCCGGGGCTGGCCGGAGGAAGCCTTCACCATCGACCACGCGCTCGACGGCGGCCCGGGCAAGCCGCAGAAGAAGCCGGCGGTTACGCGCTTCCGCCGGCTGGCGACCGGCGAGCTGGACGAGCCGTCGGGCGGCTTCGACACCTCGCGCTACGCGCTGATGGAGTGCGAGCTGCTGACCGGTCGCTTCCGCCAGATCCGCCGCCATCTCAAGCACGCCTCGCATCACCTGATCGGCGACACCAGCCATGGCGACGGTCGCCACAACCGCGCGTTCCGCATGCGTGGCATCCACCGGATGCTGCTGCATGCCTGGCGGCTGGGCTTCCCGCATCCGCAGACCGGCCAGGTGATGCAGGTCCAGGCACCGCCGGAGGGCGAGTTCGTCAAGGCGATGGGGCTGTTCGGCTGGGAAACGCCGGCGGCCTGATCGACGGCGAGGTGCCGTCGGGATCTGCTGCGCCGCACACATCGGCGCGACGGGCCGCTCCCGTACAATCGCCCACCATGTCGACCGATGCGATCATCATCAGCCCGGACCTGGCGATCCCCGAGGCGGAGATCGTCGAGCGCTTCGTGCGCGCCAGCGGCGCCGGCGGGCAGAACGTCAACAAGGTCTCCAGCGCGGTCGAGCTGCGTTTCGACATCGCCGGCTCGCCCTCGCTGCCCGAACCGCTGCGCGCGCGACTGCTGGCCCGGCGCGACCGCCGGCTCACCGCCGAGGGCGTGCTGGTCATCGACGCCCAGCGCTTCCGCACCCAGGACCGCAACCGCCAGGACGCGCGCGAGCGGCTGGCGGCCTTTATTGCCGCTGGCCTGGCGGTGCCCAAGCGCCGCATCGAGACCAAGCCGACCCGCGCCTCCAAGCAACGTCGCCTGCAAGGCAAGCGCGAGCGCAGCGAGGTCAAGCGCGGACGCACCACCCGCAGCTGGGACTGACATGACCGCCAACGGGCCGCTGCTGCCGACGATTCCACCGAGCATGCCGCAGGTGCCGCCTGCGCGGCGGTTTTCGCGCTGGCTCGGCCGCAGCATCCTGCGCCTGGGCGGCTGGCGAGTGACCGGCACACTGCCCGACATTCCCAAGCTGGTCCTGATCGCCGCGCCGCATTCGTCCAACTGGGACGGGATCTGGGGCATGGCCGCGAAGATGGCGATGGGCTTCGACGCGCGCATCCTCGGCAAGGATTCGCTGTTCTGGTGGCCGATGTCGGTGGTGCTGCGCAAGCTGGGCGTGATCCCGCTGGACCGCAGCAAGCCGCAGGGCGTGGTCGAGCAGAGCATCGACCTGATCCGGCAATCGCCCAAGCTGTGGTTCGCGCTCGCGCCGGAAGGCACGCGCAAGCCGGTGCAGCACTGGAAGGCCGGCTTTCTCAAGATCGCCCACGGCGCCGATGTGCCGATCCTGATGGCCTACTTCCACTACCCCGACAAGATCATCGGCCTGGGTCCGCTGTTCCATACCACCGGCGACCTGCCGGCGGACATGGCGGCGATCCGCGAGTGGTACCGGCCCTGGCAGGGCAAGAACCGCGGCACCGGCTGAGCGCATGGCCGCCGCCCTGGTCTGGTTCCGCGACGACCTGCGACTGGACGACCAGCCTGCGTTGCGCGCCGCGCTCGACCGCGGCTGGCTGCCGGTGCCGGTGTACATCCATGCGCCGGACGAGGAAGGCGAGTGGGCGCCGGGCGCCGCTTCCGATGCGTGGCGTCGGCGGTCGCTGGCCGCGCTGTCGGCCGAGCTCGAACGCCGTGGCTCGCGCCTGCTGATCCTGCACGGACCGACCCTGGGCACGCTGCAGGCGCTGGCCGCGCTCACCGGTGCCGAGGCGGTGCTGTGGACGCGACGCTACGAGCCGGCGATCGAAAAGCGCGACGCGAAGATCAAGCGCACCCTGCGCGAAACCGGCCTGCATGTGGAGAGCTTCAATGGCTCGCTGCTGTTCGAGCCGTGGGATATCGCGACCAAGCAGGGCGACCCGTACCGGGTGTTCACTCCGTTCTGGCGCAACGCTCGCACGCAGTGGCGCACGCCGGCGACCTGGGATGCGCCGTCGCACCTGCCATCGCCCGACGAGGCCGGTGCACCGCATGGTGTGGCGCTGGACGATACGTTGCTCGCCCCGCGCCCGGGATGGGATGCCGGTTTCTGGCAGCGCTTCGCGCCCGGCGAAACCGGTGCCAGGCAAGCGCTGGCGCACTTCATCGACAGTTCGCTGGACGGCTACGCGGCCGCCCGCGACATGGCCGCGCAGCCGGCGACCTCGCGCCTGTCCCCGCACCTGCATTTCGGCGAAGTCGCGGTGCAGCGCGTGGCCGCCGCGATGCTGGATGCCGCCGATGCCGGTGCGCCGGTGGATCGCGAGCGCTTCCTGGCCGAGCTGGGCTGGCGCGAATTCGCCCACCACGTGATGCACCATTTCCCGCACGTGCCCGAGCGCAACCTGGATCCGCGCTTCGAGGATTTCCGCTGGGCCAATCCGACGCCCGCGCGGCTGGAGGCCTGGCAGCAGGGACGCACCGGCGTGCCGATCATCGATGCCGGCATGCGCGAGCTCTGGCACACCGGCTGGATGCACAACCGCGTGCGCATGATCGTGGCCAGCTGGCTGACCAAGCACCTGCGCCTGCACTGGGAGCACGGCGCGCGCTGGTTCTGGGACACGCTGGTCGATGCCGACCTGGCCAACAACACGCAGGGCTGGCAGTGGACCGCGGGCACCGGCGCGGACGCGGCACCGTATTTCCGCGTGTTCAATCCGGTCACCCAGGCGCGCAAGTTCGATCCGGACGGCGCGTACATCGCGCGCTGGGTGCCGGAGCTGGCCGCGTTGCCACTGCCGGCGCGGTTCGCGCCATGGGAAACGCCTGAACTGCTGCGCCGCCTCGCGCCCGGTTATCCGCGCAAGCCGCAGGTCGATCTCGCGCAGGGACGGCAGTCGGCGCTGGATGCGTTCGCCGCACTCAAGCGCGCGCGCTGAGTTTCGCGCTGGCGTCACGGTGACGTGACATGCGCCGGTTAGGATCGAACGATCCCGTTCCGAGAGGTTGCCACCATGCGCTCACTATCCATTGCATTGCTCGCGTCCGCGCTCGCCCTGGCCTGCGGCACTGCCGCCGCGCAATCGCCTGCGCCTGCCGCCAAGCCGTTCGATGCGGTGGAAGTGGCGCGCTTCGACGAACCCTGGGCGATGACGTTCCTGCCCGATGGCCGCCTGCTGGTCACCGAGAAGGCCGGCCGCCTGTGGCTGCAGGATGTGGCCAGCGGCAAGCGCACCCGCATCGAACGCGTGCCCGAGGTGGTGCATGCGGGACAAGGCGGCTTCGGCGACGTGGTGCTGCATCCGCAGTTCGCGCAGAACGGCTGGGTATACATCAGTTACGCCGAGGCCGGCGACGGCAACACTTCCGGCGCAGCGGTCGCGCGTGCAAAGCTCGATCTCGCCGACAGCGAACTGGAAGACCTGCAGGTGATCTGGCGCCAGGTGCCCAAGGTCGCCGGCAACGGCCATTACGGCCACCGCATCGCCTTCGACAACGATGGGCTGCTGTGGATCACCTCCAGCGAGCGGCAGAAGTTCGACCCGGCGCAGGACATGGCCAGCAACCTGGGCAAGGTCGTGCGCCTGCGCGACGACGGTCGCGTGCCGGACGGCAATCCGTTCCAGGGACAGGGCGATGTGACCGCGCAGGTCTGGTCGCTGGGCCATCGCAACATGCTCGGCATCGCCTTCGACGGCGATGGCCGGCTGTGGGTGCACGAGATGGGACCCAAGGGCGGCGATGAGCTCAATCTCGTCGAGAAGGGCGTCAACTACGGCTATCCGATCGTCTCCAACGGCGACCACTATGACGGCCGACCGATCCCCGACCATGACACCCAGCCGCAGTACCGCGCGCCGGTGATCACCTGGACGCCGGTGATCTCGCCGGCGGGCTTCATCATCTACAGCGGCGATCGCTATCCGGGCTGGAAGGGCAGCGGCCTGATCGGCGGCTTGTCCTCGCAGAGCCTGGTGCGCGTGGCCTTCGATGGCGACAGTGCGCGCGAGGCCGAGCGCTTCGACATGGGCACGCGCATCCGCGAGGTCGAACAGGGACCGGACGGGACGATCTGGTTGCTGGAGGATGGCGGCAAGGGATCGCAGGGCCGGCTGTTCCGGCTGGATCCGCGTTCGGGCTGAAGCACCCGCCGTGCAGGTCCCTTTGGACCTGCGCGGCTGGACCGGCATGGCGATTTGGTCAGAAGTCCCAGCGGCCGGTGACTGACAGCGGCACCGACACGCGGCTGCCGGTGTCGTTGATCGCGGCCAGGCCGAGCCCGGCGATTGCCGAGTCGTCGTCGGACAGGTCGCCGATGTAGTTCACGCCGCCGCTGACGGTCATGCTGAAGCGCTGGCTGACCGGGATGATCACGCCGGCCTCGACCCCGCCGCTGAATGCCCATGCCTTCTCGTAGAAGGGCGCGTCGGGGATCAGGATATCGGCGGCCGGGATCTCGAACGTCGCCTTGATCGCGTCGGTCTCGGTCGCGCCCACCCGTGCTCCCACGAACGGCCGGGCCCAGCCCGCCTCGCCGAAGTGGTACCGGTAGCCGAATTCCCACGAGTAGGCGTCGTAGCCGGAGAAGTGGCCGAAGACGTCCAGCTCGGTGGCCAGTGCGGGAACGTAGGCGGCGCCTACGCGCAGGCGTCCGTCATCGGCGCTGGTCTGGCGAGCCTGGAGGAATATTTCGCTCCGATCACTCAAGCCATAGCCCACCTCCAGGCCCAGCGACATGGCCGAGCCGTAGACCTGGTCATGGCCACGGGAGCCGATGCGCAGTTGCGCATCCACGCCGGCCAGTGCGGGGTTCAGTGGGCCAAGATCGGGGACATCGACCGTAGCGCCCTTGTGCACGTCGCCGCTCACGGGCGTGTCGAGGTTGCCGAGCAGGGACATCGAGAATCGGCCTTCGCCGGGACCGGCGAAGGCCGGTGAGGCCGCCGTACACATTGCGGCGGCAAGCAGCAGTCTGTTCATGGCAGTGATCCCATCGTAGGTGTCGAAGAAGGAATGCGGCATGCGCGCAGGCGACGGCGGTGCCGTCGTCGCGCGCGGGAAGGACCATCGGTCAGGGCATCAGCACCCGGTCGATGACATGGACGACGCCGTTGCTGCCACGCAGGTCGGCGGTGGTGACGTTTGCCGTGTTGCCCTTGGCATCGGTCAGTTGCACCTTGCCGCCGACCACGCGTGCGGTCAGCGTCTCGCCCTGCGCCGTCTTCAATGCGGTCTTGCCGCCACCGGCCTTGATCTGCGCCGCCAGCGTGTTCGCATCGACCTTGCCTGCGACCACGTGATAGGTCAGAACGCTGGTCAGGGTCGCCTTGTTGGCGGGCTTGAGCAGCGTGTCGACGGTGCCGGCAGGCAGTGCGTCGAACGCGGCGTTGGTCGGTGCGAACACGGTGAACGGACCTTTGCCCTTGAGCGTGTCGACCAGGCCGGCCGCCTTGACCGCTGCGACCAGCGTGCTGTGGTCGGGCGAGCCGATCGCCAGGTCGACCACGTCGCCGGCCGGTGCGGCCTGTGCAGCGGCAGCGGACGCCGCGAAGGCCGGCACGGCCATCGGAGCAATCAGGGCGAGAGAGAACGCGAGAGCGATGCGATGACGCTTCATGTGAGCCTCGTGCGAGCTGGGAAAGGGGTCGCTGCGTCGATGCAGCAAAGAGGCTTACGCCCGGCGTGACCCATCGGATTCATCACCGGATACGCACATTGATGAGCGTCTTTAGGTTCGCAACGCCCGGAGATCCATTCGCCGGTTCCGTGCGTATATCCCACTGCGCCAACCTGCGGCGCGCTCGAAGCCTTCCATGCACGACGCGCTCCCCCCCGCCACCCCACCCGCAGCTTCCGATGGCAATGCCTGGGAGCGGATGCATCGCTGGGTCGGGGGAGGCGTGGCTCGCGGGCACGACCAGGCGCTGGTCGGGCATCGCATCGACTGGTTGCGGGCATTGCCGTTCATCGCTTTGCACCTGGGGTGCCTGGCGGTGTTCTGGGTCGGGGTATCACCGGTGGCCGTACTGGTGGCCGTGGCCCTGTATGCGTTGCGGATGTTCGCGATCACCGCGTTCTACCATCGCTACTTCTCGCACCGCGCCTTCCGCACTTCGCGTGCGGTGCAGGGGATCTTCGCCGCGATCGGCGCTTCGTGCGTGCAGCGCGGCCCGCTGTGGTGGGCCGCGCACCACCGCCACCACCACCGCCATGCCGACACCGAGCACGATCCGCATTCGCCGGCGCGGCGCGGATTCCTGTGGAGCCATGTCGGCTGGTTCCTGACCGATGAAGCCTTCGCCACCGACCATCGCCGCGTGCAGGACCTGGTGCGCTTCCGGGAGCTGCGCTGGCTCGATCGCTACGACACGGCCGTGCCGGTGCTGCTGGCCGTCGCCCTGTACGCACTGGGCGAGCTGCTGCAGCACTTGGCTCCAGGCCTGGGGACCAGTGGCCCGCAGATGCTGGTGTGGGGGTTCTTCATCTCCACCGTGGTGCTGTTCCATGCCACGGTCACGATCAATTCGCTTGCGCACCGCTTCGGCCGGCGGCGCTTCGCGACCGGCGACGACAGCCGCAACAACCTGTGGATGGCGTTGCTCACCTTCGGTGAGGGCTGGCATAACAACCATCATTTCTATCCCGGCTCGGCGCGGCAGGGCTTTCGCTGGTACGAGGTGGACCTGACCTGGTACGTGCTGCGCGTCATGCAGTCGCTGGGACTGGTCTGGGACCTGCGGCCGGTACCGGCCTGGGTGATGGACAAGGCGGTGCGCCGATGAAGATCGCCGTTGTGGGTTCGGGCATCGCCGGGCTGTCGGCGGCCTGGCGATTGTCGCGCGAGCACGAGGTGACGCTGTTCGAGGCCAACGATTACCTGGGTGGCCACACCCATACCCACGAAGTCGAGCAGGACGGGCGCGCGTACCGGATCGATACCGGATTCATCGTCCACAACCCGGTCCACTATCCGCGGCTTACCGCCTTGCTCGACGAGCTGGGCGTGGCATCGCGGCCGACGACCATGGGTTTCTCCGTGCAGCGCCAGGATGGGCTGGAGTACAGCGCGACTACGCTCGACGCGCTGTTCTGCCAGCGACGCAACCTGGCATCGCCGAGATTCCTGGGCATGATCGCCGACCTGCTGCGCTTCTATCGGCAGGCACCGGCGTTGCTGCACTCGCCCGGTCCCGGGCCGACCCTGGGCGAATATCTCGCCCTGCACCGGTATGGCGACGCCTTCCGCGATGACCACCTGGTGCCGATGGCATCGGCACTGTGGTCTTCGCCGGCGGCGCGGATCCTGGAGTTTCCGGCGCAATATCTGGTCGCGTTCATGGCCAACCACCAGATGCTGCAGGTGGACGATCGCCCGCAGTGGCGCGTGGTCGAAGGCGGTTCGTCGACGTATGTGGAGCGCTTGCGCGAGCGCTGGTCCGTTGAAGTGAGACTGTCGTGTCCGATCGATGGCGTGCTTCGCAGTGCCCACGGGGTACAGGTGTGCCACGCGCAAGGACTCGAATTCTTCGATCACCTCGTTCTGGCCTGTCATGCCGATCAGGCGCTGGCGCTGCTGGACGATGCCGATCCGCGCGAGCGCGCGATCCTCGGCGCGATCGAGTACCAGCCCAACGAGGTCGTCCTGCACACCGACGCGCGCCTGCTGCCGCGCCGGCGCAAGGCCTGGGCGGCGTGGAACGCCTACGTGCCCGATGATCGTGCCGCGCCGTGTTCGGTCAGCTACTGCATGAACCTGTTGCAGGGACTGGAATCGCGCGAGCCGTTCGTGGTGACCCTCAACCGCAGCGACGCGATCGATCCCGGCAAGATCCTGCGTCGCTTGCGATACGCGCATCCGCTGTATACCCCGGCCTCGGTGGCCGCACGCGCGCGCCAGGATGAGATACAGGGCATGCGCCGCACCTGGTTCGCCGGTGCGTACTGGGGATGGGGATTCCACGAGGACGGGATCCGCAGCGGCGAAGAGATGGCGCAGGCGCTGCAGGCGCACGCAACCCGGCAGCCGGAGGTGGCGGCATGAGCGCCTTGCACAGCGCCGTATACGAAGGCCGGGTGACCCATCGCCGGCACCTGCCGCGCATGCACACCTTCAGCTATCGCATGGCCCAGCTGTACCTGGACCTGGACGAGATCGAGCAGGTCTTTGCCGGGCGCTGGTTGTGGTCGACGCAGCACCGCAACCTGGCCGAGTGGCGCCGTGCCGATTACCTGGGGCCGGCAACGCAACCGCTGAAGGCCGCGGTGCTCGATCGGGTCGAGCAGGCGACCGGACATCGTCCCGGTGGTGCGGTGCGCGTGCTCTGCCATCCGCGCTATGCCGGGCACGTGTTCAATCCGGTGACGTTCTATTACTGCCATGGCAGCGACGATGTTGCGGGCGAGACGCTGGAAGCGATCGTCGCCGAGATCACCAATACCCCCTGGGGCGAGCGCCATGCCTATGTGCTGCCGGTGGAGGCGGCGCATGCGAGCGGGCGTGCGCTGCACTGGCGCTTCGACAAGCAGTTCCACGTTTCGCCGTTCATGGCCATGGAGCGTCGCTACGACTGGCGCTTCACCACGCCCGGCGATGACCTGCGGGTACACATGCAGGTCCACGGCGAGGCGGCGCGCGAATTCGATGCGACCCTGCAGCTGCAGCGACATCCGCTCGACGGCGTGCAGCTGGCGCGCGTGCTGTGGCGATATCCGCTGATGACCGCGCAGGTGGTCGGCGCGATCCACTGGCAGGCATTGCGGCTGTGGCTCAAGCGCGTGCCTTTCCACCCGCATCCGCGGCTGCGCCCGCAGGCGATCCCGCTGCCCCCGTTCGATTCCGGAGCTCCTCGATGAACACCAGTGCCGTACCCACCCACGGCAATGCCACCAGGCCGTCCTGGCTGGATGGCGCCCTGCGGCGACGCCTGCTGGGAACGCTGGCGTCGCTGCAGCACGGCCGCGTGGAGCTGGACGATGCCTGGGGGCAGGTGCCGTTGGGCGAGGGAGGCGAGTCGAAGGTGCGCCTGCAGGTCGACGATCCGCGCTTCTACCGGGCCATGGCGATGAACGGCAGCGTCGGCGCCGGCGCTGCCTATGCCGACGGCCAGTGGCGCTGCGACGACCTGGTCGGCCTGGTGCGCTTGCTGGTACGCAACCGCGACCTGCTCGATGCGATGGAAACCGGGCCGGCACGGTTGGGCGGCATGGCGATGCGCGCGTGGCACGCGCTGCGCGACAACACCCGCGCCGGTGCGCGGCGCAATATCGCCGCGCATTACGACCTGGGCAACGACTTCTTCGAACTGTTCCTGTCGCCGGACCTGATGTACTCCTCGGCACTGTGGGCCGATGGCGACACCCTGGAGCAGGCCTCCACGCGCAAGCTCGATGCGATCTGCCGCAAGCTCGATTTGCGTGCGGGCCAGCGCGTGGTCGAGATCGGTACGGGTTGGGGCGGTTTCGCGCTGCATGCGGCACGGCACTACGGTTGCCAGGTCACCACCACCACGATCTCCGCCGAGCAGTACGCGCTGGCGCGCAGGCGCGTGGAGGAGGCCGGGTTGCAGGAGCAGGTGACGGTGCTGCAACGCGACTACCGAGACCTCGACGGCCAGTACGACCGGCTGGTGTCGATCGAGATGATCGAGGCGATCGGTGCGCGCTGGCAGGAGACCTACTTCGGCAAGCTCGCCGCCTTGCTTGCGCCGGATGGGCTGGCACTGGTGCAGGCGATCACGATCGAGGACCATCGCTACGCGCAGGCGCTGCATTCGGTGGACTTCATCAAGCGCCACGTCTTTCCCGGCAGCTTCATTCCGTCGATCCAGGCGATGCTGGCCGCCAAGACCCGCGCCAGCGACCTGGCCCTGGTCCATCTCGAGGACTTCGGCCTGTCCTATGCGCGCACCCTGCAGGCGTGGCGCGAGCGTTTCATGGCTCACCGCGAGCAGGCGCGCATGCAGGACCATGACGAACGCTTCCTGCGGCTGTGGGAGTTCTACCTGGCCTATTGCGAAGGCGGCTTCCGCGAACGCTCGATCGGCGTTGCACACCTGTTGCTGGCGCGCCCGGACGCGCGCCCGGCGCATGGCGACCGCTGGGTCGCGGAAGGCGGCCGCTGATGGGCACGCCCGTGCTGCTGGGATGGATCGCCGCGCTGATGGGGGCGGTGATGCTGGCGGGCTGGGCGTGGGAACGCGCGCGACGCAATGCCGGGATCGTCGACGTGCTGTGGGCCGCAGGCATGGGCATGGCCGCGCTGCTGTTCGCGCTGGCCGGCAGCGGTGCGGTGCTGCCGCGGATGTTGCTGGGGATCCTGGCTGGCGCCTGGGCATTGCGCCTGGCCGTGTTCCTGGCCCGGCGCGTGCTGGGCGAGCCCGAGGACGGCCGCTATCGGCAACTGCGCCAGCACTGGGGAGATCGTGGCGGCCCGTTCCTGCTGTTCTTCCTCGGCCAGGCATTGGTGGTGGTGCTGTTCGCGCTGCCGTTCGCGGCAGTGGCGGCCAATCCGGTGGCCCAGTTCACGCCTTGGTCCGCATTGGGAATCGCGGTGTGGCTGGCGAGCGTGACCGGCGAGGCGATCGCCGATCGCCAGCTGGCCCGCTTCCGTGCCGACCCGGCCCACCACGGTCGCACCTGCGATGTCGGCATGTGGCGCTACTCGCGTCATCCGAACTACTTCTTCGAATGGCTGCACTGGTTCACCTACGTATTCCTGTCGATCGGTTCGCCCCTGCATGCGCTGAGCTGGACCGGCCCGGTGCTGATGTACCTGTTCCTGCGCTATCTCAGCGGCATTCCCTGGACCGAGGCGCAGGCATTGCGCACGCGCGGCGAGGACTACCGGCGCTACCAGCAGCGCACGCCGATGGCGTTTCCCTGGTTTCCCCGCGAACCTGATCGCCGCAGCGCCTGACACTGGATGAACGACATGGAGAGCCCGACATGAGCAGCACCATCGCCCCCGAGGCCGCGCTGCGCCAGGATGCCCGCGAGCCAGGACTGCTGGGCCTGGCCGAGCGCGGCTGGCTGCCGGATGCGGCGATCCGCGCCGGTATTCGCCGGCTGTGCGCGCAACGCCTGGACGAATGCCTGGCCGGCGGCGCCGCGGCCCAGCAGGCGCGCCACCAGCGCCTGGTCGAAGCACTGCGGCGGATGCCGCTGGCCGTGCATACCGACTCGGCCAACGCCCAGCATTACGAAGTGCCGACGGCATTCTTCGAGCATTGCCTGGGACCGCGCCTGAAGTACTCGGCTTGCCTGTTCGAGCGGCCGGAGACGACCTTGGCCGAAGCCGAGGTCGCGATGCTGGGGCTGTACGCGGTGCGCGCCGGCCTTGAGGACGGCATGGATATCCTCGAGCTGGGCTGCGGTTGGGGTTCGTTGACGTTGTGGATGGCGCAGCGCTTCCCCAATGCGCGAATCACCGCCGTGTCCAACTCGAACTCGCAGCGCGAATGGATCCAGGCGCGCTGCCGCGAACAGGGGCTGGACAACGTGCAGGTGCTCACCTGCGACGTCAACGTGCTGGAGCTGGCGCCGGACCGCTTCGATCGCTGCGTGTCGGTGGAGATGTTCGAGCACGTGCGCAACCACGAGGCGCTGATGGCGCGCATCGCCGACTGGTTGCGCCCGCAGGGAAAGCTGTTCGTGCACATCTTCGCCCACCGCCTGGCCGCCTATCCGTATGACACCCAGGGCGATGGCAACTGGATGGGCCGGCACTTCTTCACCGGCGGGCTGATGCCGGCGGCCGACATGCTGCTGCACCTGCAGCGCGACCTGGTGCTGGAGCGGCGCTGGCTGGTCGACGGCACCCACTACCAGCGCACGGCCGAGGCCTGGCTGGCCAACCAGGACCGCCAGCGCGAGGCGATCCTGCCGGTGCTGGAAGCCGCTTACGGCGGCACTGCGCAGGCGAAGCTGTGGTACCAGCGCTGGCGGATCTTCTGGATGTCCTGTGCCGAACTGTTCGGCTACGACCACGGCCAGCAATGGCTGGTCGCCCACTACCTGTTCCAGCCCCGGCGCTGAGGAGAATCCATGATGCACGTCCCCCGCTATGCGCGACTGGCGTCCGCGATGCTGGTCGTCGGCCTATTGGCTGCGTGCGCCGCCTGCGCCGCCCGCGGCCCGGCGCGGCCGATCGAACCGGTCGATCACGTCGACATCGACCGCTTCATGGGCGACTGGTACGTGATCGCCTCGATTCCCACGCGCATGGAGCGGAGGGCGTTCAATGCGGTCGAGAGCTACTCGGCCGGGCGCGACGGACGCATCGACACCGTTTTCCGCTACCGCAAGGACGGCTTCGACGGGTCGCTGGAGACGATGACACCTACCGGCTTCGTCCGCCACGGGACCGGTAATGCGGTTTGGGGCATGCAGTTCGTCTGGCCGATCAAGGCCGAGTACATCATCGCTGCGCTGGCGCCGGACTACTCGGACACGATCGTGGCCCGCAACAAGCGCGACCACGTCTGGATCATGGCGCGAACGCCCACCCTTCCCGACGCCCGCTACCGGCAGCTGGTGGAGCAGGTGGAAGCAATGGGCTATGACATCTCGCTGCTGCAGCGGGTGCCGCAGCAGTGGCCGGAAGCCGCGCCGCGCCCGGCCCAACCCTGAAGCCGGTGAAAGGAGGCAGGGGTGTCGTGTGACCCGTCCCGGGATCCGTTCGGCGCTTTCATGCGTACAGCATGTGAAGCCAGCCAAGCGAGTGTCAGGGTTAAGATGCCGACCGATCCGGCAAACAGGAAAGTGACGCCGCTGTCGGCGTACAAGCGCGTGTCCAGCCCGAACAACGCCATGGCGGACGATGCTCCCTTCTGGAGCGAGCAGATGCGTTCGGTTGCCGTGCGCGAGGACATGGAGGCCTTCCTGCGCATTCACGATCATTTCGCGCCGCGGCTCAAGCGCTATCTGCTCGGCCATGGCGTGCCGGCGCCACAGGCCGACGACCTGGTGCAGGAGGCGATGATGCGCGTGTGGCGCCATGCCGCCAGCTTCGATGCGGCCCGCGCCAGCCTGTCGACCTGGCTGTTCCGGATCGTGCGCAACCTGCAGATCGACGCGCGTCGCCGCGATGCCTATCGCGAGGTCGAGGGCGAGCTTCCCGAAGGCGACGCGGCCGGTTTCGCCGATGAGGACGCCGTGTCGCCCGATGCCTACGCCGACCACATGGGTCTGGACCGGGCCATCCGCGACCTGCCCGCCAGCCAGGCGCGCCTGATCCGCATGGCCTACCTGGAATCGCGCAGCCACAGCGAGATCGCCGCCGAGCTCGGCATGCCCCTGGGCTCGGTCAAATCCACCCTGCGTCGTGCCTTCGCACGGCTGAAGGCCGGACTGGGGGCCGCGCCATGACTCCCAACCACCATCCCGATGCCTCCACCCTGCTGGCGTTCTCCGCGGGCACGCTGCCGCAGGCGTTCGCAACCGTCGTGGCCGCGCACCTGGATGTCTGTGTCCGATGCAAGAGCCAGCTCGCGCTGGCCGATGACATCGGCGGGCAACTGCTGGTCCAGCAGGAAGGCGCATCCCTGCCCGACGATGCGCGCGAGCGCTTGCGCGCCCGCGTACTCGCCGATGGCAAGCCGTTGCCGCCGCCGCGCCCTGCATCGCGCCCGCCTGTATCCGGTGGCGACCTGCCACCCAGGCTCCAGCCGTACTTCGGCCAACGCTATGCCGACCTGCGTTGGCGGATGCTCGGGCCGGGCATCCACTACGTGCGTGCGGACAGCGTGGATGACGGCCACCTGATGCTGCTGCGCACCGCCCCCGGCCGCAGCGTGCCGATGCATAGCCACGGCGGCAGCGAGCTCACCTTGATCCTGCAGGGGGCCTACCGCGATGCGATCGGGCAGTTCGCGCCCGGTGATGTCGCCGACCTGGACTCGGAGGTTGAACACCAGCCGATCACGGTGCCGGGCGTGCCCTGCATCTGCGTGGCGGCCACCGATGCGCCGCTGGTTTTTTCCGGTTGGATCCCGCGCCTGCTGCAACCGCTGTTCAAGCTCTAGCCCGGCCGATCGCAGAGGCGCTTGCTCAACTCAATCCCAGGGCTGCCGCTACCCGCTGATCGCAGCCGGTTTGCCTCGCCAGCGGCGGCGCGGCAACATCGGCGCACTATCCGCCCAACAGGGAGTCGATCATGCCCCCGCCCTTCAGTGTCGGACTGAAGCTGTGCTGGTTCGCGGTGATCGGCTACTGGCTGTGGAGCGCGCGCAACGTCAAGCGCCCGCAGCGCACCGAGTCGCGGGCCAAGCGGTTTCTCGCATACTGGTTGCCGCTGGCCGTGGCAGTGTTGCTGCTCGGGCCGGGCGAATGGTTCGGCCACAGCCTGTTGCGCGAGAAGTTCGTCCCGCACACCACCCTGGTCTACAGCATCGGCCTGCTGCTGTGCATCGCCGGCGCAGCGCTGGCGATCGCTTCGCGGCACCTGCTCGGTCGCAACTGGAGCGGCACCGTGCAGCTGAAACAGGACCATGAGCTGATCGAGGCCGGCCCGTACCGTTACGTCCGCCACCCCATCTACAGCGGCCTGCTCCTGATGTTCCTGGGCAATGCGGTGATGGTGGGCGACTGGCGCGGCCTGCTGGCGGTGGCGATCGTCGCCGTCTCGTTCTGGTTCAAGCTGCGCCAGGAAGAGCGCTGGCTCGTCGCGCTTTTCGGCCCCGTGTACGAAGACTACTGCAAGCGCACGCACGCGCTGGTTCCCGGACTGCTCTAGGAGAAATCATGGAAAACACCCAGGTCCACGGCATCCGTCAGGTCGCCATCACCGTCGCCGACGTCGACACCGCGCTCGGTTTCTATCGCGACGTGCTCGGGCTGGCGTTCCTGTTCCGCGCCGGGCCGGATCTGGCGTTCCTGGATGCCGACGGCGTGCGGGTCATGCTGACCACCCCGCAGGGCGCAGGCGCGGTGGGCGCCAATTCGATCCTGTACTTCCGGGTGCATGGCATCGTCGCCAGCCACGCGGCGATGGTCGTGCGCGGAGCGGTCGGCGAACGCGAGCCGCAGCTGGCCGCGCGCATGCCCGATCACGAGTTGTGGACCGCATTCCTGCGCGACCCGGACGGCAACCTGGTCGGATTGATGGAGGAAGTGCGCTAGTCGAAGTCGTGGCGCGTAGCGGACTAGGAGCCTGCGGGCGCCGACGGGTCGTCGGTCGAATCGTCGCGACCCAGCGCCAGTCCCGCACCCGCGCCGGCACCGGCGGCCATGCCACCGCCCATCCCGCCGCCACCGCCGCCACCGCCGCCGCCTGCGCCTCCACCACCGGACTTGCCTTCACCACCACCGTCGCCGCGCTTGCCGCCGCCGCTGGCGACCACGCGCAACGGACCCTGGCTGGGAATGGCCACGTCGGCCGCGATCGGGTCCAGGTCCAGCGCCTGGCGGATGAAGGCGCGCAGCGATGCGACCAATGCGGCGGTTTCGACCCGACGCCCGGCGACCATGTCGCCGGCGGCCTGCGCGGCCAGCCGCACCTGTTCCTGGGTGCCAAGCAGGATCACGTCCGACAGCGCAGCCTCCACCGCATCGCGGATGCGACGGCGGCGCTCGGAGCTGGACGATGCCGCATCGCCGCCGGCCGCCACTGCGGCATCGCGCCGCAGGTCGCGCAGGTGGGTGGGGTCCACGCTCAGCTCGCCGGTGAACGAGCCGCCCAGGGTCTTGTAGGCGGCGATCAGCGTCTTCAGGCGTTCGTTGATCTGGCGGTTCTCGCGTTCGCGCCGGCGTTGCATGGTCTGCATGAAGGCCAGGCGGATGCCCACCGCCACCAGCGATACCAGCACCAGCCCGAACAGGGTGGTGAGCAGGCCCGACCAGGAGCTGAAGTCGAGGAAGCCGCGCATGGGATCGACCGCTGACAGGATGGCCCACGATAGCGCGGCCGTCGTGAGCGCGCAGGCATCCCATCAGTCATATGGAACCGCGCGGCAGCGGGCGATACCGTGGGGACGTCAGATCGCAGGAGAGCCCAATGGAATCGCCCATGCCGCCCCCCAGCAACGCCACGCATGCAGCCTCGCGCATCCGTACCGCCCGCCACTGGCTGCGGCGCGAGGCACTGCCACTGCTGGTCATGGTGCTGTTGCTCGTCACCGCGCGCGCCTCGTTCGCCAACCACTACTACGTGCCCAGCGGCTCGATGCAGCCGACCCTGGAGCCCGGGGACCGGGTGGCGGTGGACATGAGTGCCTACGGCCTGCGCGTGCCGTTCACCCGTCACGTGCTGGTCGAGCGCGGCCAGCCGCAGCGCGGCGACGTGGTCGTGTTTGATTCTCCGGTCTATGGAACGCGCCTGATCAAGCGCGTAGTGGCGGTGGGCGGCGACCGTGTCGAACTGCATGACGGACACCTGTCGATCAATGGCGTGGCGATGGCCGACGCCGGCGAATCGCAGGCCGAGCGCTTCGGCGAGCGCGTGGCGCAGCTGGACCTGGCCGATGGCGGCGGCCCCGACATCATCGATGAGATGGTGCCTGCAGGACGCGTGCTGGTACTGGGCGACCATCGCGGCCGCAGCGCCGATGGCCGCGTGTTCGGCTTTGTCCAGGCCGATGCGATCTATGCGCGCGCGGTGGCGATCTACTGGCGCAGCAGTGATGGGCTGGGGTGGCGAGCGCTCTGAGGGGCGCGCGCCTGCAGCTCAGCCCGTCTTCACCACTGCTGGCGGCGTCCACTCGCCGCGCGTGATCGCTTCCTCCGGCCAGTAGGCACGCACGTACAGCGAGAAGTCGGCGCCCCTGGGTGACGGCAGCCAGTTGGCGCGCTGTACCGGATCGCTTGGCTCATCGGCCTGCACGTAGATCGTGAGCGAGCCGTCAGCGGCCTTGCGCAGGTCCTTGTTCTTGGTCCCGACCGAGTAGCGCTCGATCGCGTTGGGCTCGAAGAAGTGGTGCTGGTTGTACATGGTGAGCGACCAGAAGCCCTTCACCGGTGGAAGCTTTCCATCCGCGAAGGTGACGGTGTAGCGGTTCGCGCTGTTCAGCCGTTTCCCGTCTTCGTCCAGATCCTGGTAGAAGTACTTGGTCTCGTGGGGCTTGTTGACCAGGATGTTCGACTTGCCCACCGCGGTGCGGGTGAAGTAATCGGTGCCGAACGTCGCACCGTTGTTGATGGTGGTCCAGTTGTGCGGCAGCGGGATCCCGTAGTTGCGGAATTCGAACAGCGGCGCCACCAGTTCCTCGTCGGCGCGCTGGGCCTCCTCGGTCATCGCCGCCTTCAGCTTCGGGTCGCGCCTGGCCACTGCGATCAGCTCGCGCAGCGCGGCGTAACGCGGCTCCTCGCCCGGCAGCGGCGGGGCATCGTCGAGAAGCACGGGCAGCTGGTCGATGAACTTGTCCGGGAACACCCACCTGGTCTCCGCACCGCCGGATTCGGGCTGCGGAAACTTGGGCAGCTTGCCCCAGTCGCGCTTCTTCACCTTTCCGTCGAACTCGGCCAGCGGATAAACGTCGATGAGGCTGATGACGTCCTGGATGGCGCGCCTGTCTTCCGCGGTGTCGTCCTGGAATGCGCGCGGGCCGAAGAAGCCGGTGTTGGTCGGCGACCGGAACACCTGGTTGATGCCCGCCGGCACCTCGCCATCCCATGTAGGCCCGACCAGCAGGTAGAAGCCCGGCTTGGTGCCGTACATCGCGCCGAGGTCGGCGAAACCGTCCGTTCGCAGGTCGATGACCTGGTATACCCAGAAGCGGTCGCCGAAGTCGGGCACCTGTACCACGACCGGACTCACGTCGAGCGCGACTATCCCGCCGCCGTAGACCACGTCCTGGTTCGGGCAGGCGACCGCGCGCTCGGCCGGATCGATGTAGTCGGTGAGCATGGAGATGCGGTTGGGTGGTGCGAACGGCAGGACGCCGCCCAGCAGGCCGGGCTCCGGTGCTTCACCGAATGCCAGCCGCTTGTTGTAGATGTTCGCCATCGGCCAGGCCCAGAAGTAAGCGTCCCGTATCAGCAGTCGGGCATAGGCCTCGGTGATGCGCGTGCCCGGCACCGGACCCGGTACGGGCGCTGCAGTGGCGCGCGATGGGGCGCTGGCTCCGGTTGCAGACATGGCGGTATTCCTCGGGAATGGGCGGGCGCCGTTGCGACGGCGGCGCCCGGACACGGATGGATCGGCTACTCGACGCGTTCGAGTGCGGGTGCCTTCCATTGGCCGTCGAGCGCTTCGGCCTTGGGCTGGTACAGGCGCATGGCGATGAAGAACGGCCCGGCCGGTGCCGGCAGCCAGTTCGATTCGCGCGCCTTGCCCGGCGACTCGTGCTGGATGTGCAGGGTGATGCTGCCGTCGGGATCCTTCTGCAGCTGCGGCAGCATCGATGAGTTGATCAGGTAGCGATTGAGCGGATTGGCATAGAGCAGGCTGGAGGGCAATTCGTACATCGTCGCCGACCAGAATGCATCGACAGGCGGCAGCTGTCCGGGCGCGAAGCGCAGGGTGTAGCGCTGGCTGCCGTCGAGCTTCTGGCCGCCGGCATCGACGAAGTACGCCGGGTACATCGCTTCGTTCTTGGAGTTGCCGTAGATGCCGAGCACCGCACCGCTCATTCTGACGAGGTAATCGTTCTTCAGGAATTCGCGGGTACCGAAGGAATCGGAGCTGCTGGACTTGCCGGTATCGACCTCATTGGTCTTGTGTTCGGCGAACGCCTTCCATGCATCGGCCATGCCCGCTTCGATCGCCTGGCGACGATCCGCCGGCAGCGCGGCGACATCGAACGGCTTGCCCGCCTCGATGCCGATGCGGGCGAAACGCTCCCGCAGTTCGACCTCGCTGGGATCGGTCGGTGCGAACTGCAGCAGGAAGTTGAGGATGCCGAAGAACTCCGGCGAGGTCTTCTGCTGGTCCGGCGTGAGCGGGGTAATGAAGTCGATCGGCGGCGCGGCCGGCGGCGGAGTAGTGCCCAGGAACGCCGACAGCGGCTGCACGGTATAGCCGGACTGGATCTTCTTTACGTTGTCGATGTCGTCCGGCCCGAACAGCTGGGTGCGGAACAGGACGAATGCCAGCTCGGTCTCCGAGCGGATCACTTGCTTGATGCCCGGCGGCGTCTCGCCCTGCCAGCCCGGTCCGGCCAGCAGGAAGTTGCCGCCGTCGTTGCCGGTGGCGCGGGTGCCGACGTAGGCGAAGTTGTAGGTGAACATGTCGATGAACTGCGCGGAGAAGTACCGGCCCTTCTCCACCGGCGGCACGGTGATCACAAGCGGTTCGGCGCGCAGGTCCACGCCCAGCTGCGAGTACGGCGTGTCCGAGTTAGGCGTCTGGATCGCCTTGTCGTCGGGCGTATAGACGCGTGCGGTGTTGTGGATCTGGTTCCAGGCGCCCTTGTATTCCGGGTTGGCTGTGTCGACGAAGTACGAGTTCTGGATCCGGTAGCTGTCGACCATCGGAAAGCCGTAGATGTAGGCCTCCTTGGCGATGGCGCGGACCTCCTCTAGCGATGGGGCCGCGGCAGCATCGGCTGGCGCCTGGGATGCCGTCTCTGGCGCCTGCTTCTGGCAGCCGGCTGCCAGGGCGACCAGCCATCCCATCGCAAAGAGCCAGGCCACGGGCCGGGCATGCATGCGCATTGCGCTATCGAAGCCGGACTGCCTGCGATCGTCCTGTGTCATTGCGGTTCCCCAATCAAGTGGATGACTTCACCTCCGCCGGCATGCGGCGAAGCGGCGCTGGCGGCTGCGTCATGGCCCTGGGAATGAATCGCCATGGACCTGCGTGCTGCCTGTTTGCACAGGCTTTGGTTAAAGGGCCGTGATGGCTCGGTTGGGCCTAGTTGGAGGCGTCGCAAGAGCCTGCCCGCGGCATGTAACTGCCACGGGCAGGGCGCCGTTTCAGAAGAGCGTGTCGTGATCGTCGTCGGGAAGCTCGCCGATGACGTCGTCCTGCGCATCGAGTGGCCCGCCAACGGTGGTGGCGTCCCAGTCGTTGCGGTATACGCGGCCGCCCTTCATCACGAAGCCCAGGCTGCGCAGCGCCGAAATGTCCTCCAGCGGATTGCCTTCCAGGGCGATGATGTCGGCGAACTTGCCGGTGGAAAGCGAACCCACCTGGCCCTCCATCCCGAGCATGCGCGCCGAGGCGATGGTGCCTGCCTGCAGCGCCTGCAGGTGGCTCATGCCGGCCTGCTGGTAATACTCCACCTCGCGGATGGTGGCGGTAGTGCCGTCGTTGGGTTCGAACGGAAACTGGTCGCTGCCCAGCGAGATGTTCACGCCTTCCTCGATCGCCATCTGCAGCGCACGCCAATGGTCCTTGCCGACCTCGCGCACGCGCTCCATGTACCACTCCGGCGAGCCGATCCGCTTGTAGAACTCGAACGTCGCCGGCTGGCTCACCACGATGGTGGGCACGAACCAGGCGCCACGCTGCTTCATCGCGCGCAGCGTCGGGCGATCCAGGAAGTAGCCGTGCTCGATGCCATACACGCCCAGCTCCACCGCCTCGCGCGCGGCCCCGGCCGAGCCGGAATGCGCGGTCACCTTGCGCCCGTTGCGGGTGGCGACATCCACCACCGCCTTGATCTCTTCCGGCGTCATCAGGCCGTCGGCCAGGCCGCCGCCTGGCGTGGCGATGCCGCCGGAGACGGCGATCTTGATCCATTGCGCGCCTGAGCTGATCTCATGGCGCGTGGCCTTGCTCACTTCCGCCGGACCATCGTTGGCCAGCCGACCGCCAGCACCATGGCCGCCGGTGATGGTCACGCCCTGGCCGGCCGAAACGATGCGCGGACCGACCTGCGAGCCGCGGTTGATCGCACGGGCCAAGGCGATGTCCGCATGCAGCGGATCACCGGTGGTGCGCACGGTGGTGACGCCGCTGAGCAGTGACTTGTGCGCGTTGTCGGCCATGCGCAGCGTGAGCAGGGCCTCGCTCTCGCCGGCGTGCTCGGCCGCCATCAGGCCCGGCAGGACCAGGCCTAGATGCACATGCGTGTTGAACAGGCCCGGCGCCAGCCACTTGCCCGGAAGCGCGATCCGCCTGGCATCCGCCGGGACCGGTGTCTGGGTGGCCGGGCCGATCGCGGCGATGCGACCGTTCTCCACGATCAACACCGCGTCGGGAATCGACCGGCCGGTCAGTACGTCCACATAGCCGGCGCCGACGATGGCGGTCTTTCCGGCGGCATGTGCGGGTGCGAAATCGAGGGCCAGTAGTGCGACGGCGAAAAGGCAGGACGAAAGAATCCGGTTCATGCGTTCTCCTTGGGTCGGGACTGCCTGTATGCGAACCGTGCGCGACGGACGCTATTTACTCCTTCCAGCAATCGGAGTCCGATGCCGGGTCGATCGGTTCACGCACCAGGATCACGCGGCTGATCCGGTCTCCCTCCAGCTCCGCGTGTCCGGCAGCGAGCATGCAGTCCACCTTGCCGGCGGCTCGGCTGCGGATGATGTGGTACGTGTAGATCTTGCCGTCGCGCTGGAAGCTGTAGCGGAACGGGATGACGATCTCCACCGCGTCGGTCGCCGTCTGGATGGCCTGGAAGCGATCAGCCCAGCCGGCCGGCCCACGCATGACCTCGACGCCGTTGATCACCAGCGGCGCATCGCGGGTGAAGTACTTCGCGAAAGCCTCTTCGGTGAATGCACCAGGGGTGGCCATCGCGCCGTTCCACCACGTGAACATCTCGGTCAGCCGATCCGGCTTGGCATCGACTGCGTTGATTTCGGGCGTAGCGGAGGCGGGCAGTACGGCCGCCAATGCAATGCAGGCTGCAACGACATATCTCGCCATCATGACTACATACCTCCCCGGTATACAGCAAGCGATGGTGCGGATTTCGGTTGCGCGATTGATGCGCCAGTGACGCCAGGCTGGCAGAAGAAGCGATGCCCGGGTACGCAGGTACCATGCCACGCTTTGGCGAGTGGCGCAAAGAACGCACCGCGTCGTCTGTTGATCGACGGTGCGATGGACCATTGCGTGTGCATGCGTGGCACTGGTGCCCGATTGCTTCGCAAGGCGCGCGCCTTCATGCGCCATGTCAGAAATGTGGCGGCGTTGTTCCTGTCATCGCGGCATGGCCTTCCGGTCCGCTAGAGTGGCCGACGGCAACGCCATTAGAGTTATGACATGACAGCCAGCACCCGATCGCTCGTCGCTTTCGCCCATGTCGCCGACGTCGAACGCAGCATCCGCTTCTATGCGGACCTGGGATTCTCGGTAGCAAACTCGGTCGTGCCGGATGGCCGCATCGCGCCGGTCTGGGCATGGCTGGAAAGCGAGAAGGCCAACCTGATGGTCGGCCTGGCTTCCGGGCCGGTCGACGCGTCGCAGCAGGCGATCCTGTTCTATCTGTACTACGACGACATCAGGCAGACCCATGCCGCGCTCGTGGCGCTGGGCCATGCGGTCGGCCAGATCCAGTATCCGTTCTACATGCCCGGCGGCGAGTTCCGGCTGGAGGACCCGGACGGCTACGTCCTTATGCTGGCGCAGATCTGATTGGTAGGCGCGCGGCGGAGCCCTGGATTCGCGCGCAGAGCTGCATGGCAGGGGGAAATTGACCGGTCATCGACGCAGCCGGCGTTGCCGCGTATATCGACAGACGTTCGCGGCAACGAAGGATGGAGGTCATGGCGACGAAGAACGGGCCGGGCAAAGCGCCTGGCAAATCCGTGCAAGGCAAGGACCAGGCGCCTGTCGCGTCGCGTCGCCGGGCGCACGAGTACGAGCACCAGTATGGGCTCGAACTCCGTGGACGCGCCGTGGAGCCTGCACCAAAGCCACCCAGGCCGGGCAACGGAAAGGCAGGCGACAAGCGCTGATCGAACCTGGCGGCACGCGCCGGCCGCCCCCGATGTTGCGCATGCGGAACCCCTACCGCTGCTGCATGGCCTCGTCCGGCATCGCCCGGAAGCATTCGGCTACCACCTGCACCGCCTGTTCGATCTCAGCCACCGACATGCTGGCAAAACCCATCACCAGCCCGCCGCGGGCGGGTGGGCGCGAGTAGTACGGCGCGATCGGATACAGGTCCACGCCGCGCAGGCGGGCACTGGCGATCAGCGCATCGGCGCCGGCGGGACTAAAGCGGCGCAGCCAGGCGACCAGGTGCATGCCGGCCTGCGAATCGGCGATGTCCAGTTCGTCGCCAAGCTCGCGGCGCAACGCAGCCAGCAATGCCGAGCGCCGCTCCTCCAGCGCGCGCGCGGTGCGGCGCAGGTGGCGCTCGAAGCCGCCATCGCCGATGAAGCCGGCCATGGCCGCCTGCTCGATCGCCGAGCAGCCGAAATCGTCCTGCCATTTGGCGTTGATGTAGTCCTCGCGCAGGCCGGGCGGGATCACCAGGTAGCCCAGCCGCAGCGACGGGAACAGCACCTTGGAGAACGAGCCGACATAGATCACGTGCCCGCTGCGATCGAGCGAGCGCAACGCGGCCAGTGGCCGGGCGTCGTAGCGGAACTCGCCGTCGTAGTCGTCCTCGAAGATCCAGCAGTCGTGGCGGCTGGCGTAGTCGAGCAAGGCGCGCCGGCGTTCCAGCGACATCGCCACGCCCGTGGGGAACTGGTGCGAAGGGGTGACGTAGATCAGGCGCGGCGGCGGATCGGGCAGGCGGTCCACGCGCAAGCCCTGCGCGTCGACATCGACCGTGTCCACGCGCGCGCCGTGCATCTGCAGCACTTCGCGCATGGCGGTGTAGTGCGGCTCCTCGACCACCGCGCCATCGCCCACGTCCAGCAGCACGCGCGCGCTCAGCGACATCGCCTGCTGGGTGCCGGCGACGACCAGCACGTCTTCGGGCTGCACCTGCACGCCGCGGCGACGGCCGAGGTAATCGCAGATCGCGCGGCGCAACCCGGGCAGTCCCTGGGTCATCGGATAGGCCGGGGCGGTGTATGCGGCCGCGCGTGTCAGTTCGCGCGACCAGGCATCGATCAGCGCCGGGTTGGTGTACGGCACGCCGTAAGAGAACGCGTAACGCATCCCGGGCGTCGCCCGACCGGGCATCTGCGCATGCTGGTGGTAGCGCCGGCCGCGACGGGCGAACGCCGATTGCGGCGGCCGGGTTTCCGGAAACGCATTGGCAGGCGTGCCGGCGTCCTGCGCGGAAGGGGTGACATAGCTGCCCGAGCCGACGCGGCCGGCGATGAAGCCTTCCGCACGCAGCTGCTCGTAGGCGGCCAGCACGGTATTGCGCGACATCCGCAGGTCGCGCGCCAGCTGGCGCGTGGCAGGCAGGCGCCCCACTTCGATCCCGCCACCGGTGACCAGGATCGACTTGAGTGCGCGGGTCAGCTGCGCATGCAGCGGGCCATGACCGTCCAAATCCAGGTGCATCGCGAGCCTCCGGCTGGAATTGGCCCTATTCAAGGGCCTCGGATTGGCTCTTGATAGTGCCACTTTCTCAGGTACTGATAGGGCCAATTCCCGGGTCGCCTGGAGCTGTCGATGAATGCCGTTCCCCTGCACTGGCCTCATCCGCTTACCCGCCGCGTGCCGTGGCTGCTGCTGGCCGCCGTTTCCGGCGCCCTGCTCGATCTGGGCGTGGCGGTCCTGTTCTGGGCGGGCGAAGGGGTCGCGCCGATACGGATACCGCAGTCGATTGCCTCCTGGTTCCTGGGGCCGGCCGCTTTCCACGGCGGCATGGGAACCGCGGCGCTGGGCCTGGCCATCTACCTGCTGCTGGTCTGGGGAATGGCGCGCGCCTACCTTGGATTGGCGCGGCAGCGGCAGTCGCTGGTCGAGCAGCCATTCGTGCACGGCGCCCTCTATGGGATGACCTGCTACCTGCTCGTGTTCCATCTGTTCGTGCCCCTGCTGACGTCGGGAAACACGGCGGCCAACAGCCGTGCCGACTGGGTCCTGGCCTGCCTGGCCGCGTACGCCTTCCTGATCGGCATCCCGATCGCCTGCGCCGCGCGACGGGTGTTGGGCTGGCGCGGTGTGCTGCGCGAACGCGGCTGAGCCGTTTGGCCCGCGCTCGTCACGTTCGAATGGCTCTGGCGCAGTCGCCGGTGGCTCGCTGAAATGCGCGCCACCACCTGATCCGGAACGCCGCCATGGCTCACGATGGATTCGCCTCACCGCACCGCTTCCTGCCAAGGGCGGTGGCGATCGCCGCGCTGGTCGCCGGCAGCCTGGACCTGCTGTTCGCATTCACCTTCTGGGGACTGCACGGCGTGGGGCCGGTGCGCATCCTGCAATCCATCGCGGCCGGATGGCTGGGTCGCGCCGATGCGGCGGCCGGCGGCATGGCCGCGGCGATACTCGGCTTCGTTTCGCACTACGGCATCGTGCTGGTGATGGCGTGGGTGTATTACCGCGCCGCGCGCATGTGGCCGGCGCTGGCGCAGCGGCCGTGGCTGTACGGGGCGCTGTACGGAATCGTCCTGTTCGTGGTGATGACCTGGGCCGTCGTTCCGCTGTCGGCGGCGGGCAACGGCCATCTGACGCCGTGGCAGTCCAGCTTCCCGCTGCATATCGCCGGGCACATGCTGCTGGTCGGCATTCCCATCGCGCTGGGTGCACGACGGGCTCTGCGCTGAGGCTGGCAGGACCGAGCATGCGCTCATGGTGCTTGCGCCCCACCGCAACTTGAAAGCGGTTGCTCCAGCGATTGCAGGCCGCGTCCGCTGCCCGGCGCTTCGGCAAACAGGACCAGTCCGGCGCGCGCGGGCTGCAGGTCGGCGGGCACGTCCAGCACCGTGTGTCCGCTCCACGCCGCTGAATCCAGCCTCCATGGGCCGGCGAGCTTCCTGACCGCGCGGTCATGGCGCAGGACGCGTCCGGCGTTTTCGCCGGCAGCGACTGCTGTCTGCAATCCATCCTCGTACAGCGCCAGCCACAGCAGCGGCGCGCCATCGACGCGATCGCGATCGAGCTGCGCCTGCATGTCCACGCGCAGGCGGCCGTCCTGCGGTACGCCCGTCGACATTGCCAGCGTCGCCGGTGCGATCTCGCGACGGCGTTCGCCCAGCAGTTCGTCCATCGCCGCACCGCGCCAGTCGGCGGGCAGGTCCTGGCCGACGATCACCTGCGGGGTGAACAGCGCATTGCGGCCGAGACTTTCCAGCCGGTACCGCTGGCGCTGGCCGTGCGAAGCATCAGCGAAGCGATCGACCCAGCCCACCGAATCCCAGTAATCGACATGGAAGGCGAGCCAGCTGATCCGCCGCTCGCGTCGCGCCGCCGAGGCCAGCCAGGCGTCAGCGGCAGGGCACAAGTTGCAGCCTTCGGCGGTGTACAGCTCGACCAGCGGTCGCAATGCCTTGCCGCTGCGCGCCTGGCAGGCCGCATCCGCCGAGCCGCTCCATCCGGCCAGCACCAGCGACGTGGCCAGCGCCGCGGCACATGCCGTCGACGACCCTCGCATCGCGCGTCTCCCATCCGATCCCGCGGTCGACGCTAGACCCGTGCGCCGCGCACACCCGTGCGCAGATTGCGGATTCGCTGCACACGCCGGCTCATCACGCCAGACACGCATTCGTGCACAGAGGTTGCGCGCATTCGTGCACATCGCAATCGCGCCGGCTGCGCAGGGACCGGGGTTAAGGATTCGTAATTTCTCCGGTACCGACCCGCATCGGGTCCAGACCCGAACGAAAGAGGACTCCCATGAAGCCCGCTCCGCATCCGTTGCGCCTGGCGATCCTGGCGTCGATCGCCGCCTCCATCGCCATGCCGGCGCTGGCGCAAGAAACCGAGCCGCCGTCGGAAGCGTCCGGACCGACCACGCTGGATCGCGTGGAAGTGACCGGTTCGCGCATCAAGCGCACCGACCTGGAAACCTCCAGCCCGGTGACGGTCATCGACCGCGAGGCGATCAGCGACTCGGGCGCCGCCACGGTCGGCGAGTTCCTGCAGCGCACGCCGGCGATCGCGGGCGCCGGCATGAATCCGCAGGTGAACAACGGCGGTGGCGCCGGCGCGGCGACGGTCGACCTGCGCGGCCTGGGCCAGACTCGAACCCTGGTGCTGGTGGACGGCCGGCGCTGGATTCCGTCGGTATCCAATGCGTTCGGCGCGGTCGACATCAACACCATCCCGATGTCGATGATCGAACGGGTCGAGATCCTCAAGGATGGCGCGTCGGCGATCTACGGTTCCGACGCGATCAGTGGCGTGGTCAACTTCATCCTGCGCCACGACTTCCAGGGCATGGAGGCGAGCGCGTACTACGGCGTGTCCTCGCGCGGCGATGCCAACACCACGCGCGCCGATGCGACCTTCGGCTTCTCCAGCGACCGCGGCAGCCTCATCGCCGCCGCCGGCTACGACAAGGAAGACCCGGTCTACGCCAAGGACCGCACCTACTCCAGCCAGCCTTACCAGCTCTATGCGGGTGAAGCCGGCATCGGCGGCACCAGCCGCATCCTCACCGGTCGCTACGTTGTGCCGCGTGGCGCGGCGCAAGCCAGCGGCGTCAACCTTGCCGATCCCAACTGCGGCAATGGCGCCAACGTGGTGCTTACCCGCATGGATGGCTCGCCCGGCACCAGCGGCGGAAACTTCCGCTGCTTCGACAACGTAAACGACGTCTACAACTTCCAGGCCGACGGCAACCTCAACATGACCCCGCAGGAGCGCGCCAACATCGCTTTCAGTGCGCGCTACTTCATGACGGACAAGGTCGAGGCGTTCCTGATCGGTTCCTGGAACCGCACCGAGTCCTCGTTCCAGATCGCGCCCCTGCCGTTCGACGGCCGCGCCGCGGTCGACGACGTGCCGATAAGCGCCGACAGCCTGTACAACCCGTTCGGCGTGGACGTCACCGACGCGCGCCTGCGCCTGCGCGACTTCATTCCCACGCGCAGCACCAGCTTCGAGACCCAGACCTACCAGATCACCGCCGGACTGCGCGGCACCATCGGCGAAACAAGCTGGTCCTGGGATGCGGCCTACAGCTATGGCCGCACGCCGCAGACCCAGGTGGTGCGCGGCTACCTGTTCAGTCCGGCGCTGCGCGATGCGCTGGGACCGTCGATGATCGATCCGGCCAGCGGCGACCCGATCTGCGTGCGCACGCCCGGCGATGCGTCTACCTCGATCAGCGGCTGCCTGCCGGTCAACTTCTTCGGGCCTGCGCCCGATCCCTCCACCGCGGCCGGCCAGGCCCAGCTGGCGGCGCTGGCGCTGATCAACCCCAGCATCGTCAACACCAACTACAACGACCTGAAGAACTTCACCGCCAATGCGACCGGAGACCTGTTCGCGTTGCCGGCGGGCATGGTGTCGCTGGCGGTGGGCATCGAGTACCGCGAGGAATCGGCCGGTTCGGATGTCGACTTCCTGACCATCATCCCGCCCGGAGAGACGGTCTGCCTGATCACCCAGGAGGCATGCAGCTTCGGCAACATCTCCGGTTCGTTCGACGTCAAGGAGGCCTATGCCGAAGCGCTGCTGCCGCTGCTGGCCGACGCGCCGTTCGCGCAGCGCCTGAATGTCTCGCTGGGCGTGCGTTACTCGGACTACTCCAACTTCGGTGACACCACCAACGGCAAGGTCGGCCTGGAATGGAAGCCGATCGACGACCTGCTGGTGCGTGGTACCTACGCGCAGGTCTTCCGCGCGCCGACCATCGTCAACCTGTATGGCGTGACCACGCCCAGCGCCAACACCTATGTCGACCCGTGCAACAATTACATGGGCCAGCCGGTGGCCGATCCGCGCGCCTGCGCCAACGTGCCGACTGATGGCTCGTTCCGGCAGAGCGGCAACCAGGTGACCTCGTTCCAGGTCTCCAACCCGGACCTGCAGCCGGAAGAGGGCGACATGCTCACCTACGGCCTGGTCTACAGCCCGGAGTGGCTGGCCGGCTTCAGCACCACGATCGACTACTGGCGGGTCAAGCTCGATGACTTCATCACCAGCCTGCCCGAGACGGTGATGCTCAACCAATGCTTCGACTTCGGCCGCTATTGCGACACCTTCATCCGCGATGACGCTGGCGATGTGGCGCAGATGACCAACCAGGTCGGCAACTTCGGCTCGCTCAAGGCCAGCGGCGTGGACATCGGCTTCCGTTATGCCGGCCAGCGCAACGACTGGGGCCGGCTCTCGTGGAACCTGGATACCAGCTACCTGGCCGAGTACGAGGTGCGCCTGCTGGCCGGCGATCCGAGCAGCGATGTCGGCGCTTTCCCGGGCATTCCGGGGAGCACTGGCCTGGCGGGCACGTTCGTCGACAGCGCCAGTTCGGGCTTCGGCAACATGGCGCGCTGGCGTGCGCTCAACGACCTGCGCTGGGAAGGCGAGCGCTGGAGCGCGACGCTGTCAGCCCGTTACGTGCATCACGTGTACGAGGCGCCCGATGCGGCCGATCCGTCCGAGCCGGGTTACGTGGCCAAGCGCCGCGTGCCCTCGTTCACCCAGCACGACATCCAGGTCGGCTACCGCATCCCCGAACTGCTCGACAGCCAGCTGCAGATCGGCATACGCAACCTCACCGACCGGCAACCACCACTGATCTATTCCGGATTCAATGCCTCCACTGACCTGCGGACTTACGATGGCGTCGGACGCTTCTACTGGATGCGCTGGACCGCGCGCTTCTGAGCCGGCCATGTCTGGCATGGTCATGGATGCGTCGGTCGCCCCTACGGGTGCGGCCGACGCGACGGGGCTGGCGCGCTTCGTGCGCTGCTATGACGACGACCTGGATGCCGGCGTATGCGCCGGCCTGGTCGCCGGATTCCACAGCATGGGCGACGTGCAGCTGCGCAATGGCCGCGGCGTTCGCGCGGGGCTGGATGACAGCGCGTGGACGGAGCTGGACGTCGGCCGTCATGCGGATGCGCCATTGCTCGCGTTCTTCCGGCGCAGGGTTTCGCTGGCCCTGCAGCGTTACAACAGCGAGCTGGGGCTACCGCTGCCGGTCCCCGACAGTCCGCTGCTGGCGCCATTGATACTCAAGCGTTACCTGGCCGGCGGACGCGACCGCTTCCAGTTGCACTTCGACGCGGTGAACGAAGTCAGCGACCGCTACCTGGTGCTTCTGTGGTACCTCAACGATGTCGACGAGGGCGGCGAAACCCTGTTTCCGCTTCTCGACCTGCGCGTGGCCCCGCGACGGGGCCGCCTGCTGGTGTTTCCGCCGTACTGGCTGTTCCCGCACGCGGGGCTGCCATCGCTGAAGCAGGACAAGTACATCCTGTCCACCTACCTGCGGTTTCCGGGCGCTCACTCAAGGCTGTAGCCATGGCGCTTCACCCAGGGCGCGAGCAGCTCCAGCGTCTGCGCGGTGAAGTGCGCACGGTAGCGCTGCCAGCGGGCGATGCCCGCGCGATTCAGGGGGCGGGTCACCTGCGCGTAGCTGGGTGTGCGGATGCGTCCGGTCGATGGCGAATCGCGGCGATCTTCCAGGCCGTCGATCATCGGCAGGTCCAGGAAGCCGAGTACGCGAAGCATCGTCGCCTGCGGCTGGTCGACCAGATCCTCGTGCCGGATCTCAAGCACAGGCAGGTTCGCGCGCGCCCGCTGATCGTGCCACCAGGTCATCAGACGCGCATAGGCCTGCGCAGTGGACGCCAGCGACTCGAAGGCGAGCACGCCGCCGTTGAGTCCGAACGCCTGCATGTGGCAGCTGAGCACGACATCGCAGGGATGCCTCAGCATGAAGACGATCCGCGAATCCGGAAAGCAGCGCGCCAGGTACGGTGCGCGGGTGAAGGTCAGCGGGTACTTGTCCAGCAACCGGCGACCATCCGGGTGCAGGTATCTGCCGACTTCCTGCCAGTAGCGCGTGCGCAGGCCCGCGATGGCGGCGGTATCGAGACCGTCCAGCGCCGCATGCAGCTCCGGCGTGTGCCCGCGAGCGTGGAGGGAGGCGATCATCGCTTCCAGCGCGGGACGTTCTTCCATGGCCTGCAGCGCAGGATGGCCGCCGAGGATCCGCTGCATCAGCGTGGTGCCCGATCGCGGAAACCCGACCAGGAAGACCGGATCGGGTGGTTGCCCGTCCTGCGGCGCGTGCCGCCAGGAAGCGGGCACGTCGCGCTCCAGGCGCTGGTCGAGCCAGGCGAAGGGATCTTGCTGCGCAACCTGCGGATGGCGCGCCACCAGTGCCTGCCGCGCGTGTTGATGGGCCCGTGCCAACGCGTTGATGGCGGAGGCTTCCTGGCCATCGGCATCGAGCAGTCGCGCCGCCTCGAACTGCAGCTGGGCGGCCATCGCATCATCGGCTGTGGTAGCCAGGAACGGCGCAAGGCATACCCGCGCCTCGGCGTTGCGATCCATGCGACGGAGCCAGCGCGAACGCGCGAGCGCATGCATCGCCGATTCCGGCAAGCCGGCCAGTGCCAGTTCGGCGGTCGCTTCGTCGAGTCGGTTCAGGCGTTCCAGGAGCAGGGCGCGTCGCACCCGCAGCTCCCTGCGTTCGGGCATGGCGTGGATGCAGCGCTCCAGCAGCGCGTCGGCGCGATCTTCGTGCCCGCAGCGGGCGAGTATCCAGGCGGCATCGGCGCGTTGTGGCCATGGCAACGCGTCCAGGTCCAGGTCTGCCATGCAGTGGCTCGCTTCCTCCAGCTGCTCCAGCTCGCACAGGCATTCGGCACAGGCGATGCGCACGTCGGCCGCATCGGGTTCGGCCTGGCGCGCACACCAGAGCAGGCGTCGGGCCTGTTCGAAATGCCGGCAGGCCAGCGCCGCGCTGCCATGGCCCAGCCAGTACGCCACGCCGTCGGCGCCCACACGCGCGGCCGCTTCGAATGCCTCAAGTGCAGCCGGCGCATCGCCGCAGGACAGGCAGGCATTGCCCAGGTTCACCAGCAGCGCCGGTTCGTGCGGCGACAGCATGCGCAACCGTTCCAGTTCTTCGCGTGCCTGCGCGTGGTGCTCCTGCGCGGCCAGAGCCAGCGCCAGCACGTAGCGCCATTGCGCCAGGTCCGGATGGTTTCGCAGGATTGCCCTTGCCTGGTGTTCGACCGGCGCCGGATATCCGGCATGCAATCGCGCCAGCGCGGCATCCAATGCCGCGGTCGGGACAGGCTCGACATCGACGGGGGCGGCCGGCTGCATGGAGTGCACTGTGATCGTGCGCGTCGCCGGTGAAGAGAGCCAATCGCATTCAACGCGGGCCGAATTGGCACTTGCCTGCGATCATTCCCATCATCCGCTTGCGCCATGTCGCGGCGGCATTCGCCGAAAGCGCGGCTTGCGCACATCGCCGGAGCAGATGCCGGCCAACCGCTGGCGATCGCAGGTACAAGCGGCAGCACGCCGATGCAGCAAGCTGCACGCGTCCACCTGCACTCTCTCCGGCAGTCGCCGCTCCGCCAGTTCCGCCTGCAGAGGAACGAAAAGCGCCGGCACCGTGGATATGCCCGGCTTCGGCCGGGCGTTTTTTTTTTCGACGCCGAGATCATCGTGCTGAAGCATTCACGACTTGCGTGAATGGCCCCCTGCCCAGGTCCGCGATTGGTTCTCCACGACGGGCCACCCGATGCCTACCTTGGCCTCATCGCAAGGCAACCCTGGCATGCGCCAGAAGGGCCACTTCGATGAGGCTGTACCACCACACGCTCCGCTACGGCGAGCACCTTCCGTCATCCGTGCTGATCGACAGCGGCTTGCATCTGCTGCATGCACAGGGTCGCGGCATCCAGGTGGACGTGCCGGCCGGTTGGACGACGCTGTGCTGGCCGCCCGCCGGGCAGCTGGCCCTGGCCACGCCGGGCAGCGAATGGCAGCTGGATTGCCGGCGCATGCAGCTGTGGTCCGATGGCCCGTTGCGGATGCGTTCCAGCGGCGCGCAGGGCTGGGTCGCGATGATCGGCTCCAGCCACGCATGGTCGGCCATGTCCGGACGACGCAGGTCCGATGCAGCTGCGCTGCTGCCCTGGCAGGGCCATCCGGGCCGTGAGGTCGCCGGCTTGATGTGCCGGCTGCTGCGCGGCGCGAACGAGGCGATGTCGCGGCCCTCCGGCGATCCGGATGCGCTGCTGACCGCGCTGGTGGATGCACTGGCCGAGCGGCAACAGGATCTGCAGATGCTGCTGGCGCGATGCAGCGGCCGCAGCCTGGCGCGGCAGCAGCAGACGCTGCTGCGCCTGCTGCGCGTGCGCCATGCCATCGAATGCAATACCGACCTGCGCCTGGACCTGGATCAGCTCGCATCGGCGGCAGGCTATTCGCCGTGCCACCTGATCCGCGTGCACCGGGCGGTGTTCGGCGAGACGCCCTCGGAGTATGCGACCCGCCTGCGCGAGCGCCAGGCTTGGGACATGGTCTGCGGTTCGCGCCTGCTGATCTGCGAGATCACCGAGATGCTGGGCTTCGAAAGCCAGAGTGCGTTCTGTCGCGCGTTCAAGAATGCTTTCGGTCGCACCACCTCGCAGGTGCGCGGTTCGCATGGCGGCGAAGCAACGCGTCCGCGCGTCGCTGCATAGCCGCTTGCGCGTGGTCGCGACCGAGCATCGGCCGCGCCGCGACTAACGCTCCGAGTGCCCGGCCTCGTCGTACTCGCGCGGCGCGAGCAGGTCCGGCTTGATCAGCGCGATGAACGCGCGCGCCTGCGGCGACAGCACGCGGCCCTTGCGCACCACCACGCCGTAGCTGCGCGACGGGAAGAACGCGGCCAGCGAGCGCGAAGCCAGGCGATCGCCGTCGTTCTCGCCCAGGCAGATCGACGGCACGATCGACACGCCCATGCCCATGCCCACGTACTGCTTGATCACGTCCCAGCCGCTGACCTCCAGCGCGACCGTATACGGCACCCGGTTCTGCTGCAGCACCAGGTCGACCAGGCGCCAGGTGATCTGCCGTTTCGGAGGAAGAATCAGCGGGTAGGCGGCCAGGTCGGCCAGCTCCAGGCGCGCCTTGCGCAGCAGCGGATGCCCCGGCGGGGCGATCAGCCGCTGCTCGAACCGGTAGGCCGCTTCGTAGCTCAGGTCGGCCGGCACATCGAGCACCGTGCCCACCACCAGGTCGACCGCATCCTCGCGCAGCAGGTCGGTGCCTTCGCTGGTGACCACGTTGGTGAGGGTCAGGCGCACCTCGGGGTGGTGGGCGCGGAACGCCTCCACGATCCGCGGCAGCAGGTAGAGGATGGTCGAGCTGTTGGCGGCGATCTTCAGCTCGCCAGCGTCCAGGCCCTGGACCCGCTCGCGGAAAGCGGCCTCCAGCCCGTCGATCTGCTCGACCAGGGGCAGGGCCATCTCGTACAGCACCTCGCCCTCCCGGGTGGGGGTCAGGCGGCGCCCGTTGCGCTCCAGCAGGGGCACGCCCAGGTCCCGTTCCAGGGCCTGCAGCTGCAGGGTGATGGCCGGCTGGCTGACAAAAAGGGCATCTGCGGCACGCGACACCGACCCCAACCGCACCGTCTGGCAGAACGCGCGCAGCGGCTTGAGCCGGTCGGATTTGTAGGAAAAACGCGGACTTGCGTTGCCGGCCACCGGATGGTTGTGCCTACATATTAGTTGGACTTATGAACTACATTGACAAAACTGTTTTGTCAAATAGTTTGCCGCAGCGCAGCGTGAGCTCCCGACCCGTGCAGCCAGGAGCCTGCCATGTCCGCCACCGCCGCCACTGCCATCCCGACCTCGTCCGCCCGTCCGGCCAACCGCCCCGCCAACGTCGCCGTCGCTCCGCGCGCGGCCGCCGGGCTTGCGCTGACCGAGCGCGTCGCCGGCCAGGAGCAGCTGCTGCCGGCGCCGTTGCTGGGCCTGCTGGTGTCGCTGCACCGGGCCATCGAGCCCGAGCGCCGTGCCCGCCTGGCCGCGCGCCGCGAGCGCCAGGCTGCGTTCGATGCCGGCGCCCTGCCGGACTTCCGCACCGATACCGCCGCCATCCGCCAGGCCGACTGGAAGGTCGCGCCGATCCCGCGCGCCCTGCAGGACCGCCGCGTGGAGATCACCGGTCCGACCGACCCGAAGATGGTGATCAACGCGCTGAACTCCGGTGCGCAGTGCTACATGGCCGACTTCGAGGATTCCACCGCGCCGACCTGGCGCAACCTGCTGGCCGGCCAGCGCGCGCTGGCCGCCGCGGTCGACGGCACGCTGACGTTCGAAGGCGACAACGGCAAGCAATACCGGCTGCGCCCGTACGAGGAGCGCGCGGTGCTGATCGTGCGCCCGCGCGGCTGGCACCTGGACGAGAAGCACGTGCGCATCGACGGCGAGGCGATCTCCGGCGGCCTGTTCGACATGGCCGTGTTCGCCTGGCACAACGCGCGCACGCTGATGGCCAACGATCGCGGCCCGTACTTCTACCTGCCCAAGCTGCAGAGCATGGAAGAGGCCGCGCTGTGGGAGACCGCGCTGTCGCACGTCGAATCGATGCTGGGCCTGCCGCACGGGCAGATGAAGGTCACCGTGCTGATCGAGACGCTGCCGGCGGTGTTCGAGATGGACGAGATCCTGCACGCGCTGAAGGACCGCATCGTCGGGCTGAACTGCGGCCGCTGGGATTACATCTTTTCCTACCTGAAGACCTTCCGCGCCCACGCCGACAAGGTGCTGCCCGAGCGCGGCCAGGTGACGATGACCCAGCCGTTCCTGAAGGCCTATTCGGAGAGCCTGATCCGCACCTGCCACCGCCGCGGCGCGCATGCGATGGGCGGCATGGCCGCGCAGATCCCGATCGCCGGCGACGAGGCCGCCAACGAGCAGGCGATGGCGCGCGTGCGTGCCGACAAGCTGCGCGAAGTCACCGCCGGCCACGACGGCACCTGGGTGGCGCATCCGGCGCTGATCCCGGTGGCGCGTTCGATCTTCGACGCGCACATGCCCACGCCGAACCAGCACCACGTGCTGCGCGAGGACGTGCACGCCACCCGCGACGACCTGATCCGTCCCAGCGAAGGCACCATCACCCGCGAAGGCTTCGAGAACAACGTCGAGGTCTGCGTGCGCTACATGGCCGCCTGGCTCGACGGCAACGGCTGCGTGCCGATCCACTGGCTGATGGAGGACGCGGCCACCGCCGAGATCGCCCGCGCCCAGCTGTGGCAGTGGCTGCACCACTCCGATCCGCGTGGCCGCCACGCCGACGGCAGCCCGGTGCACCTGGCCGACGGCACGGTGATCGACTTCGCCCTGTTCGAGCGGACCCTGGCCGCGTTGCCGGGCCGTCTGGGCGACACCGCCACGCTGCCGGGCGGCTCGCGCATTCCCGAGGCCATCACCCTGCTCGACGAACTGACCCGCGCCTGCCAGCTGGTCGAATTCCTGACCCTGCCGGCGTACGCACGTATCGACTGACCCGTGCCGTCATGCCCGCAACGGCGGGCATCCAGCGACTTGCGGGCCACCAAAGTCACTGGGTCCCCGCATGCGCGGGGACGACGGAATCGGATCGACATCCCAACACCACGACCCAACTCGTACCGCAACCGCCCCACGGAGAACGCCATGACCACGCTGAAGACCGCCGCGCAGATCGAGCACGAATGGAACACCGACCCGCGCTGGGCCGGCATCACCCGCAACTACACCGCCCAGGATGTGGTCCGGTTGCGCGGCACGATCCCGGTCGAGCATTCGATCGCCAAGATCGGCGCGGAGAAGCTCTGGCGTTATCTGCACGAAAAGGACTTCGTCAACGCGCTCGGTGCGTTGACCGGCAACCAGGCCATGCAGCAGGTCAAGGCGGGCTTGAACGCGATCTACCTGTCCGGCTGGCAGGTGGCCGCCGACGCCAACCTGGCCGGGCAGATGTACCCGGACCAGTCGCTGTACCCGGCCGATTCGGTGCCGGCGGTGGTGCGCAGGATCAACAACGCGCTGCTGCGCGCCGACCAGCTGCACCACGCCGAGGGCGATGACAGCATCGACTTCCTGCAGCCGATCGTGGCCGATGCCGAGGCCGGCTTCGGCGGCGTGCTCAACGCCTTCGAGCTGATGAAGGCGATGATCGAGGCTGGTGCTTCGGGCGTGCACTTCGAGGACCAGCTGGCTTCGGTGAAGAAGTGCGGGCACATGGGCGGCAAGGTGCTGGTGCCGACCCGCGAGGCGGTGGAGAAGCTCAACGCCGCGCGCCTGGCCGCCGACGTGATGGGCGTGCCGACGCTGCTGGTCGCGCGCACCGACGCGGAGGCCGCCGACCTGCTGACCTCCGACGTGGACGACAACGACAAGCCGTTCACCACCGGCGAGCGCACGGTCGAAGGCTTCTACAAGGTGCGCAACGGCCTGGATCAGTCGATCAGCCGCGGCCTGGCCTACGCGCCGTACGCCGACCTGGTCTGGTGCGAGACCGGCAAGCCGGACCTGGAGTTCGCGCGCAAGTTCGCCGAGGCGATCCACGCCAAGTTCCCGGGCAAGATGCTGGCCTACAACTGCTCGCCCTCGTTCAACTGGAAGAAGAACCTGGACGACGCGACCATTGCGAAGTTCCAGAAGGAAATCGCCAGCTACGGCTACAAGTTCCAGTTCATCACCCTGGCCGGCTTCCATGCGCTGAACTACTCGATGTTCAACCTGGCCCACGGCTATGCGCGCAACCAGATGAGCGCGTTCGTGGAGCTGCAGGAGGCCGAGTTCGCCGCCGCCGAGAAGGGCTTCACCGCGGTCAAGCACCAGCGCGAGGTCGGCACCGGCTATTTCGACCAGGTGACCCAGGCGATCCAGCAGGGCCAGTCCTCGACCACGGCGCTGAAGGGCTCCACCGAAGAAGAGCAGTTCCACGACCGCGCCGCGGCCTGAGGCCAGGACGCCGGCAGTCCCGGCTTGCGCCGGGACCGGTCGTGCGGGTGCGCCCGGGAGGGGGCGCACCCGCTTTTTTTTGAGAGAGGCGCGGCCCCGCCGCTCCGGTTCCCGCGTTTGCCCGGATAGGGGCCGGCATCCGCCGGCGGCGCGCGTGCCGGGAGCCAGACCATGGTCCGACAGGGACTGCCACGGGGGAGGGGCGCGCGGTGGCGCGCGCGCGGCAGAGGCCCGGCCGGGCGGTGGCTCCCCGGCAGCGCGGCGGAGCCCCGGCCCCAAGCCCTGCGGCGGGCGTTCCGGGGCGGCATTCCCGGCCTAACCGGCGGTGGCCCCAGGCCGACCGTCGGCGCCATCCATGTGACTTCCAGGCCATTCCGTACGTGGGCCGATGGTATGCTCCTCATTCACCCGGGGGGGGCCGGGTACGGGAGCCGTGGGATGTCGAGCGACGGCGTGACGCGCAACGTCCGAGACAGGAACGACCAGGAAGGCAGCGGTGGCGGAAACGCCGCCCTGTCGTCGTGCGAGTTCGATTTGTTCGCGGCGATCGGCCATGAACGGCCGATGCGCGCGGGCGAGCGCCTGTTCCGTCGCGGCGATACCGGCGAAGTCATGTATGTCATCGCCCATGGCCGGGTCGAGCTGGACTTCGGCAACGACCTGGCGACCAAGCAGCTGGGCCCGCAGGAATTCTTCGGCGAGCTGGGCCTGCTGATCGGCGAGCACACCCGCAGCGCCGACGCGGTGGCCGTCACCGACGGCCGGATAGTCGAGCTGGGCGAGGAGGAGTTCCAGCAGCTGGTCGCACGCGACCCGCACCTGGTGGCGCAGTTCCTGCGCCGCTCGATCACCCGCGTGGTGCTCAACGAGCAGAGCCTGATCCGCCAGCTGCGCCGCCGCAACCAGGACCTGGAAACGGCGCTGGACAACCTCTACGCCACCACCCACCAGCTCAACCAGACCGAAGAGCTGATCCGCACCGACGAGCTCACCGGCCTGTACAACCGCCGTGGCCTGACCTTGCACCTGCAGGAATGCCGGCGGCTGGGCATGAAGCAGTCGATGGGCCTGGTGCTGGTGGACTGCGACCGCTTCAAGCAGGTCAACGACGACCATGGCCACCTGATCGGCGACCGCGTGCTGCAGAACATCGCCGGCATACTGCGCTCGGTCGCCGGCGCCGACGACGTGCCCTGCCGCCTGGGCGGCGACGAGTTCTGCCTGCTGGTATCGGCGCAGCGCCGCGAAGACGTGATGCGCTACGCCGAGTTCGTCGTGGCCACCACTCGCAACCTGCTGCAGTTGCAGCAGGCCGTGCCGACCATCTGCCCGGTCAGCGTCGGCTATTGCCTGGTGGAACCGGAGCAGGATTGGAACGACTGGTATGCCCGCGCCGACGCGGCCTTGTACGAGGCCAAGCGCATGGGCGGCAACCGGGCGTTCTGGATCGACGGCCTTCCCCCGTCCGACGCATGAGACGGCGACGATGGATGGAATGCCGCACGATGCCCACGCCCCGCAGCTGCGGACACTGCTGCTGACCGATCTGTGCGACTCCACCGCACTGGTGGAGAGGCTGGGCGACAGTGCGGCGGCGACCCTCTACCGCGACCACGACCGGCTGGTGCTGGAACTGCAGCAGCGCTGGCGCGGCCGCCTGATCGACCGTTCCGATGGCCTGCTGCTGCTGTTCGAGCGCCCGCTGGACGGGCTCGGCTTCGCCCTGGATTACCGCCGCGGCCTGGATGCACTGGGCCACGCGCACCGCATCGGCCCGATGCTCGCCCGTGCCGGCCTGCACGTGGGCGAGGTGCTGATCTGGCGCAACAGCGAGGAAGCGGTCAGCGCCGGCGCCAAGCCGGTGGAGGTCGAAGGCCTGGCCAAGCCGTTCACCGCACGTCTGATGCACCTGGCCCGGCCCGGCCAGATCCTGCTGTCGTCGGTGGTCGAGCCGCTGGTGCGCCGCTCGGTGCGCGAGCTGGGCGAGCGCGGCCACGCGCTGCAGTGGCGCACGCACGGCCGCTGGCTGTTCAAGGGCGTGCCCGAAGTACAGGAAGTGCACGAGGTCGGCGAGCCCGAGCTGGCGCCCTTGCGCGCGCCGCGCGGCGACGCCAAGGCGCGACGCGAAATGCCGGTCTGGCGCCGCCCGCTGGCGGTCGCCGCCGAGGTGGTCGTGGTCACCGGCCTGGTCGTCGGCGGCTGGTTCATGACCCGCCCGGAACCTGCCATCGCCTTCTCCGAGCGCGACTGGGTCGTGGTGGGCGACCTGCGCAACCTCACCGGCCAGACCGTGCTGGACGATTCGCTGGAGCAGGCGTTCCGGATCAGCCTGGAGCAGTCGCGGTACGTCAACGTGCTGAGCGACCTGAAGGTGCGCAACACGCTGGCGAGGATGGAGCGCGATCCGGAAACGACCGCGGTTGATCGGAATATTGGTTCGGAAGTGGCGATGCGCGATGGCGCGCGACTGCTGATCCTGCCGACAGTCGCCGAAGTGGGTGGGCGGGTGAGGTTCAGCGTCGAGGTGGTCGATCCCAACAGCCAGCGGACCTTGATCGCGCAGTCGTCGGATGGGCGAGGGATGGCTTCCGCGTTGGGATCAATTGATGCGGTAACGGCGAGCCTGCGCAACGCGCTCGGCGAGGAAGTCACTTCGGTCAGTCGAGATTCGGCGCCGTTGCCGGATGTCACGACGTCCAATCTGGATGCCCTGCGTGCTTATGCTTTGGGCCAGAAGGCTTTCGGTGAGTCCCGCTATCGCCAGGCAAAGGGCTTCTATCAGCGGGCCGTCGAGCTGGACCCCAAGTTCGGCCTGGCGTACATAGGGCTTCTGAAATCGTCCAATGCGCAGATGGAGATCGCAGAAGGAAAGGAGTACCTGTCTTCGGCACTCAAGCTTCGCTACCGCCTGCCTCCTCGAGATCAGCTGTACCTCGATGCCTGGAATGCCGAGGTCAATGATCCGACGGCGACCTTGGAAAAATGGAAGCAGGTTGCCGAGCTCTACCCGGATTACTTTCCCGCCTTTGCGAACGTCGCCCATTCACTGCATGCGCGCAACCGCTACAGCGAGGGTTTGAAATACGCTTCCAAGGCCGTGGTCCCCCAGAACGGATTCTCCGCCCTGTCAACGAGCCTCGTCGGGCAGCTGCGTCTGGGAATGGACGAGCCGGAGGAAGCGACGCAGGCGTTCGCGGAAGCGGTAAAGGAAGGGGCGGTTACGTCAGTTGTTGGCTTGGCGAACAGCTATGCAGCCCAGCGGAACTTCGAAAAGGCGGCAGAGGCTTGGCCTACCCAGAGCAAGCTCACGTTCCCATACTTCGATCGCGTCAGCGCTTACATCGATCAGGGGCGATGGGATGAGGCGATAAGCGAAGCCAATGAGCGGACCGCTCAGGCGACGCAGGGGTCGCTTCGCGAAGAGCTCGGTCAAATCGTTGTCGCCAGCGCGCTCTTGGCGGCCGGACGTAGCCGGGAGTCGCTGTCCGTATTGCCGCAGGCCATAGATAACCTCTTGGCGCGCCAGGCCGATTCAACCACGCCGCGCGTCGATGCGGAGGACGCCGCATACGCAGCCATGATGGGAGCTCTCATTGCGCAGCGAATGGGAGACAGGAAGTTGGCCGCGACGGTGTTGAAGCAGTTGAAGCCGTGGGAGAACGATCGCGATCGACCGCACGGAGCGCTGTATTCCGCGGTCGCGGCGAACCAGCTCCGGATCTCGGGAGATCCAGGCGAGGCCGTTTCCATGTTGGAAAAGACCCTGGATGGCGCCGAGCCGCTACAGGTCCGCCAGGTGCTGTTGGAGGCGTATGCAGACATGGGCAGGGCTGACGATGCTTTGGCACAGGCAGCATGGCTTGCGGAGCATCGCGGTCGCGCTTACGCGGAACTGGGTTGCGCTCGCTGTCAGCAGCCAATGAATGTCTACGACACCGTTGCCAGTCACCTGCGTGCTGCGGAGATCCTCGCTTCGTCCAACCGAGTGGACGAAGCGAAGAAGGAACTCACGCGTCTGGACGACGCGTGGAGCAACCAGGACGAGCCCGATTACTTGCGGCGACGCAGGGGCGCGGTGGTCGCCACGTTCAACTGAATGGGCGACATCCCCATGCCGCCGATCAGCTGGTTCTCAAGCGATTCGCGGGTTCCCTGAATTGTCGCCTTGGTCGCGATCCTGTCCACGCTGAGGCATGCGCTCAACTGTTCCAGTGCGGCCGCACCGGCCGTATCTCCCTTGGCGACCTTGTAGCCCGAAGCCACCAGGGCTGACTTGGGATCTTTCTTGAACAGGCGCCGGAATTCGTTGTCCGTGCCGAGCTTGTCCAGCAGCTTGCGTGCGACTTTAGGGTCCAGCGGCGCGGCTGCCCCCGACTTCTTAGTAGCCATGTTTTCCCCTGGATACGGCCCGGAATGGGCCGCTGCGCGCAATCTAGCCGCACGAAAGCGCCGCTACAAGCGGCTGCTTTCCGGCGGGGCGAGCGCTCCGTCGGATTCGGGCGGCGCCATGTTCCGGGTTCGTCCCCGGGTTTGGCCGAGCGGCGGACGTTCCGGAATCCGGGCGCTTGGGCGTGAGAGACTTTCCGCCGTGTTCGGGGGGCCGGATACGGGGTTTCAGGGGTAAAGAATGCTGATTCGGCGATGCCGCGTGCTCTATCTGGAGCCACGGGAGGAAGTGGAGTTCGACCTGCCAGCCCTGCTCCGGGGCGGCGATGGGCTGCGCAGTGAGGTGCGCTGGATCGCGCTGGCGCCGCACCTGGGCCGTGAAATCGAAGTCGATGCAGGCGAACGCGAGCTGCTCGGTGGGCTCAGTGCCGAACGCTGGGTCGACGCCAAGTCGCTCGGCGAGTCGGTAGCCAAGCCATTGGCCCGGCTGCTGCGGGAGGGGCTGGTCCAGGCGGACGGTCGTCGCCATGCCGGGCATCGCGAGCGGGAAGCGGCATTCCGCGAAGTCCACTGGCATCCGCTGGCCGCCACCCTGCATGCGTTCACCCGCTGGGAAGCGGCCGATGCGGTGCAGTCGATGGAGGACACCGGCACGGCGACTGCGCAGGGCCTGCGCGAGGTACTGGGCGCGCCGCCACCGGAAGTGATCGCCCTGGCGAGCGACGAGAGCCTGCTCTCGTTGCCGCGCAGTACGGGCAACGACTTCGATGCATTGCTCGGGCGCCGCGCCACCTGTCGAAATTTCGACGCCGCCCGCCCCCTGCCGTTCGCGATGTTCGCGCAACTGCTCGAGCGCGTATTCGCAGCGCAGGCGCAGATCGAGGTCACCGAAGACACTGCGTTCCTGAAGAAGACCAGCCCGTCGGGCGGTGGCCTGCATCCGGTGGAAACCTACCTGCTGGTCCAGAACGTCGATGGACTGGCGCCTGGCCTGTACCACTACCGACCATTGCAGCACGCGCTCGAACCACTGCCTGCACCGGACCTTGAACTGGCCGAACTCGCCTCGCAGGCGGTGGCCCGCCAGCACTGGTTCGCCAACGCGCACGCGATGGCGATTCTGGCGCCGCGCTGGAACCGTCATTACTGGAAATACCGCCGGCACGCGAAAGGCTATCGCGCGGTGGCGCTGGAGGCCGGCCACCTGTCGCAGACCTTGTACCTGGCGGCCACCGAAGCCGGTCTGGCGGCTTACATCACCGCGGCGATCAACGAGATTCCGCTGGAACGCGCACTGGACCTGGATCCGGCAAGCGAAGGCATCCTCGCGATCTGCGGCTTCGGCTGGCGCGGCGAGACGATGGAAACGATGGAGCTCGATCCGCTCGGCACGATCTGGCAGCTGTAGCAGCGGGCGCCGGAATCCGGCGCCCGCTCTTCGTAGCAGTTGCTTACTTGCGAACGTCCTGCGTATGCGCCTGCAGCGCCGTGCTCAGGCCTTCCACGCCGTCGGCGCCGGCCGGGACGGTGACGCTGGAGCCCTTGAGGTCCTCGCCGATCGGCTGGGCACGGCCGCCCAGGCACTTGGCCAGGAAGTTCTCGGCGATCGCGTTGAAGGCCTTGTTGTTCTCCGGGCGGGCGAAGCCGTGGCCCTCGTCGGGGAACAGCACGTAGGTGACCGGGATGTTCTTGGCCTTCATCGCGTCGACGATCTGATCGCTTTCGGCCTGCTTCACGCGCGGGTCGTTGGCGCCCTGGCCGATCAGCAGCGGCTTGGTGATCTTGTCGGCGTGGGTCAGCGGCGAACGCTCGGTCAGCCACTTCTTGCCTTCCTCGGTGCGCGGATCGCCCATGCGCTTGGCCAGCTGCTCGTAGAAGCTGGCCCAGTACGGCGGCACGGTGGCCAGCAGCGTGTTGAGGTTGGACGGGCCGACGATGTCCACGCCGCAGGCGAAGGTGTCGGGCGTGAAGGTCAGGCCGGCCAGCGTGGCGTAACCGCCGTAGCTGCCGCCCATGATCGCGACCTTGTCGGCGGTGGTGATGCCCTGGCCGACGGCCCACTGCACCGCATCGATCAGGTCGTCGTGCATCTTGCCGGCCCACTCGCCGTCGCCGGCGTTGGTGAACTCCTTGCCGAAGCCGGTGGAGCCGCGGTAGTTGACCGCCAGCACCGCGTAGCCGCGGTTGGCCAGCCACTGGTCGTAGCTGCTGTAGCCGTAGTCGTCGCGCGCCCACGGACCGCCGTGGACCAGCAGCACCAGCGGCACCGGCGCGTTGGCCTTGCCGTCGCCATCCGGGTCGGCCTGCACGGGCAGGGTGAGGTAGCTGGGCAGGGTCAGGCCGTCGCGCGACTTGATCTCCAGCGGCCACATCGGCGCCAGCGGCTTGCCGTCCAGCGCCGGACGCGCGGAGAACAGCTTGGTCAGCTTGCCTTCGGCGCCGGGCGTGCGGTCGTAGCGGTAATAGACCACCGGCGATTCGGCGGCCGAGTAGGTGACGATCCAGGTCTTGTCGTCGAGCGTGCGCGCGTTGACGCCCGCCTCGCCGGGACCGATGCCTTCCAGCGTCTTCAGGTCGGCGGTGAGCGCGTCGCCCAGCGGCTTCCATTCCTCGCGCAGGTAATCCACCGACACCGCCTGCAGCTCGCCGGTGCGCGGATCGGACAGGCCGCCGCCGATGTCGGCGCGTGCGTCTTCGGCCAGCAGCTTGCGCTCGCCGGTGGCGCTGTCGATCGCGTACACCGCCGAGGTGTTGCGGTTGCGCGAGTCGGCCAGGTACAGGGTCTTGCCGTCGTTGGTCAGGCCCAGGACGCTGGTGGTGAGCACGTCCTCGAACGGGATGTCGTCGGCCTTCTCCCACGCGTTGCCGGCGCGCTTGAGGATGTCCATGCCGCCGTCCGGGCGCGAGCGCTGGGCGAAGCGCAGGTTGTATTCGCCATCGGCGATGTAGCCGGCGATCTCCTGGGTGTTCTTCTCCACCAGCGTGCGCGCGCCGCTGGCCAGGTCGACGCGATAGAGGTCGTGCCACTTGGCATCGCGGTCGTTCATGCCGACCAGGATGCTGTCGGGCTGGGTCGGGCTGACGCCGACGACCTGCGCGGTGGTCTTCTCGAACGCAGTGAGGTCGCGGCTCTGGTTGCTGGCCAGGTCGACCGCGAACAGGTGGAAGTCCTCGTCGCCGCCGCTGTCGCGCAGGTACAGCAGCGTGTCGGGGCGGTAGGACCAGAAGTAGTTGCGGATGCCGCGCGCCTTGTCGTCGGTGACCGCACGACCGGCGGACGGATCGCTGGCCGGCGCGACCCATACGTTCATCACGCCATCGACCGGCGCGATCCAGCTCAGGTACTTGCCGTCGGGGCTGATCTGCACGGCGGCGCGTTCGGGATTGCCGAACAGCGCATCGCGCGCGATCAGTTCCACTTCCTTCGGTGCTTCCGGCATGGCGGTCGTGGCGGCGGTGGTGTCGCCCTGCTTGCCGGTGCAGGCGGCCAGGGCGAGGGCAAGGCTGGTGACGACGAACAGGTTCGTGCGGCGCATGGGCAGGGGTTCCCCTTGGATGCCGGTCGGCATCGGAACGGCAACGCTATCCCATGCAGGCGTCGCCGTCGTTGGTTGCGCGTTAATCGGCGGGGTGACTGATGGGAGGGGGGTATGGCCTTCGGGGTTGCGTTGGGCCTGTCTGCGGGGCGACGGGCCTGGCCGGTAGGTGTGAGGGTGTGCAGGAGCGGAAGCAGCGGGGCAGGCGCCGCTCTACGGGCGGCTGCCGGCCGGGCGTGACGTCTCACTTGCCGGGCGCGAGCCGGATTTCGAATTGCCGGTGGGCCTCCAGGCGACAGCGGCCAGCGAAGCGAGCTCTCTACGGGGACCGGCAAGCCGGCGTAATGAGGGTAGCTACGACGAGTTCGTGCCCGACGAGACCTTGCTCGACGAGGCCGACCTGCGGGAAACGTGCGTTGTGGCGACGCGTCTTGCGAACGCTTTCGCCTAATGCGTGCCCGCATATAGTGGAGCGCGATAACCCAACGCCTCGGCCAGGTGCGCGGTGGCGATGGCCTCGGCTCCCTCCAGATCGGCGACGGTGCGGGCCACGCGCAGCACGCGGTGCAGGCTGCGGGCGGTGAGCTGCAGGCGTTCGGCGGCCTGTTCGAGCAGGCGCTGGCCGTCGTCGGCCAGCCGGCAGGCCAGCGAAATGCCGGCCGTATCCAGATGGGCATTGAGCCGATTGGCGCGCGCCAGCTGCCGCGCCTGCGCGGCGACCACGCGCTCGCGGATCGCCAGGCTGGATTCGCCCGGCGGTGCGTCGCTGCGTAATGCCTGCGGCGGCAACCGTGCCATCGCCAGGTGCAGGTCGATGCGATCCAGCAGCGGGCCGGAGATCCGGCTCCAGTAGTGGCGGACCCGGTCGGGTGTGCACCGGCAGCGCGCGGACGGGTCACCGGCCCATCCGCAGGGGCAAGGGTTCATCGCGGCGACCAGCTGGAAGCGGGCCGGGAACTCGGCGCTGCGCCCGGCGCGGGCAACGGTGATCCGGCCGGATTCCAGTGGTTCGCGCAGCACTTCCAGCGCGGCGCGATGCCATTCGGGAAGCTCGTCCAGGAACAGCACGCCGTTGTGCGCCAGCGAGATCTCGCCCGGCCGTGGAGGACTGCCGCCGCCCGCCAGGGCCACCGCACTGGCGCCGTGATGCGGCGCGCGCCAGGGTCGCTGCCGCCATTGCCGCGGATCGAAACCGCGACCGCTGATCGAGGCGACGGCGGCCGTTTCCAGCGCCTCGGCCTCGCTCGCCTCGGGCAGCAGGCCGGGCAGGCGCGAAGCCAGCAGGGTCTTGCCGCAACCGGGCGGGCCGCTCATCAGCAGGTGATGCCCGCCAGCGGCGGCAATCTCCAGCGCGCGCCGCGCCTGTGCCTGCCCGCGCACGTCGGCCATGTCTGGCAATGGAGTCGGTGCGGTGGCGAGCGTGCCGGCCTCGGCACGTGGCAGTGCCGACTGCCCGCCCAGTCCGGCGCAGGTTTCCAGCAGGGTGCGGGCGACGTAGGCCTCCGCGTCGCGGGCCAGCGCAGCCTCCGCGCCGCTACCGACCGGGATCACCAGGCGGCGACCGTCGCGGGCGGCGGCCAGGACCGCGGGCAGTACGCCGTCGACCGGACGCAGTTCTCCGGTCAGTCCCAGCTCGCCGAGGAACTCGCAGCCGGCCAGCGCGTCGCGGTCGATCTGGCCGCTGGCGGCCAGGATGCCCAGCGCGATGGGCAGGTCGAAGCGCCCGCCGTCCTTGGGCAGGTCGGCGGGCGCGAGGTTGATGGTGATGCGCCGCTGCGGATACTCGAACTGGGCGCAGAGGATGGCGGCGCGGACGCGGTCGCGCGATTCGCGCACCGCAGCGGCCGGAAGGCCGACGATTTGCGTGGACGGAAGGCCGCCGGACAGGTGGACCTCCACCTGCACCGGCGGTGCGGCGATACCTGCGCGGGCCCGGCTGTGTACCAGCGCCAGGCCCACGGCGAAGGCCTCAGTGCGGGCTGGCCGGCGGCTGGCCGGCGTCGCGCAGGCGGGCCTCCAGCTCGGTGACGGTGCGTTCGAGCGTTTCCAGCTTCTCGCGGGTGCGCAGCAGCACCGCGCGCTGGACGTCGAACTCCTCCCGGGTGACCAGGTCCAGCTTGCCCAGCCCGGCCTGCAGTGCGCTGCGGAAGCTGGCCTGCAGCTCCTCGCCCGACTCGCGCAGGCCCGGCGGAACCAGCTCGCTCAGGCGGCGGGCGAGGTCGTCGATGTGGTGGAAATCGATCATGGCGGTCTCCGGCGTGGAAGGTAGCGTGCGCCGGCGTGGCGACGGCAGGAATCGGACTGTGGCCCCGCGTGCGGTCGGAAAAATCCGGTGCGGCCGCGGACATTGGACCGGAGCAGGCCGCCGCGTGGCAAGCGGGCACGTGGCAAGCGCGTGCCGCGTTATCCTGTCGGCCCGCCCGCGCACTGGAGCCGCCCGATGAAGATGATCATGGCCGTGATCAAGCCGTTCAAGCTGGACGACGTGCGCGAAGCGCTGTCCGGCCAGGGCATCGCCGGGATCACCGTCACCGAGGTGAAGGGTTTTGGCCGGCAGAAGGGCCACACCGAGCTCTACCGCGGCGCCGAGTACGTGGTCGATTTCCTGCCCAAGGTGAAGATCGAGGTCGCCGTTACCGACGACCAGGTCGAAACGGTGGTCGAAGCCATCGTCCGCGCCGCCGGCACCGGCAAGATCGGCGACGGCAAGGTCTTCGTCTACGACCTGGGCCAGGTGGTGCGCATCCGCACCGGCGAACTGGATGCCGACGCGCTGTAATCCGCGCCACGCCCGCGCCCGGGAATGAAAAAGCCCCGCTTGCGCGGGGCTTTTTTTTTAGCGGCTTTCGGGCGTCTGCAGTGCTTCAGCCCTGCGCTTCGCCGAATGGGCGAGCCTTGCTTCAGCCCTGAGCTTCGCCCAGCGGGCGAGCCTTGTTTCAGCCTTGTGCTTCGCCCAGGGCCTCGGCCACGAACGGCGGCGCGACCAGCACGCCCTGGTGCAGGTGCGCGCTGTAGTACTTGGTGGTGAAGCTCTTGGCCGCCGCATCGCCATCGCGGAAACCGAAGCCCTGGCCCTTGCGCGCCAGGGTCACGCTCCACCAGCCGGTCGGATAGCACGGCTGCGGGAACGGCAGGGTCTTGAACGTGCTGAAGCCGGCCTTGCCCATTTCCGAGCGCATCGCCTTGATCAGCTCCAGCTGGGCCAGCGGCGATTCGGATTGCTGGACCAGGATGCCGTCGTCCTTCAGCGCGCGGAAGCAGCTGGCGTAGAAGTCCTTGTTGAACAGGCCCTCGGCCGGACCGACCGGATCGGTCGAGTCGACGATCACCACGTCCACGCTGCCGGCCGGGCAGTTGGCCATGTAGGCGACGCCGTCGTCGAACAGCAGTTCGGCGCGCGGATCATTGTTGGAATCGCACAGCTCCGGGAAGTACTTCTCGGCCATGCGCGTGACCTGCTCGTCGATGTCGCACTGGGTCGCGCTTTCCACGCCCGGGTGCTTGAGCACCTCGCGCAGCGTGCCGCAGTCGCCGCCGCCGATGATCACCACGCGCTTGGGAGCGCTGTGGGTGAACAGCACCGGATGGCTGATCATCTCGTGGTACAGGAAGTTGTCGCGGCTGGTGAGCATCACCGCGCCGTCGATCAGCATCAGGTTGCCCCAGTCGGTCGTCTTGTAGATCTCGATGTTCTGGAACGGCGACTGCACCTGGTCCAGCTTGGCTTCGATCCGGTAGCCGATGGCCGAGCCGGTCGGCTCGAAATGCTCGATGTACCAGTTGTCCTGGGTGCTCATGGCGGTGTCCTTTGCTTGAATCCCTTCCCGTGGAGGGAAGGTGCCCTGCAGGGGCGGATGAGGGTCGGCGAAGCGGTGGCGATGGAGGTGGGGCGGGGACGCATGAAGGTATCGGCTACTCCGACCCTCACCCCCACCCCTCTTGCGGAGGGAGAGGGGCTAAAACTTGCGCTGGGCCTGTCTCGGCGAGAGGGGGGAGCCCGGCGGGCGCGCATTGTAACGGACCCTTCTGAACGCCGGGGTTAGAATGCGCGTCCTTTATTTCAGCCCGAGCCTCACGCCGATGAGCGACTGGTCCCCCGACCACGCCCGCAAGACCTGGTCCATCCCGCACTGGTCGGGCGGTTACTTCGACGTGGCCGACGGCGCCATGCAGGTGCTGCCCCGTGGCGAGGGCGGCCCGGCGTTGCCGTTGCCGGCGCTGGTGGAGGCCGCGCGCGGCCAGGGCATGCAGCTGCCGCTGCTGCTGCGCTTCCCGGACATCCTCGGCGACCGCCTGGGCCGGCTGCAGGCCGCGTTCGCCCAGGCCATGGCCGATTGGGATTACGCCGGCGGCTATACCGCCGTGTACCCGATCAAGGTCAACCAGCACCGCGGCGTGGCCGGCACCCTGGCCAGCCACCACGGCGAGGGCTTCGGCCTGGAAGCGGGCAGCAAGCCGGAGCTGATGGCGGTGCTGGCCCTGTCCCGTCCGGGCGGGCTGATCGTCTGCAACGGCTACAAGGACCGCGAGTACATCCGCCTGGCGCTGATCGGCCGCAAGCTGGGCCTGGAGACCTTCATCGTCATCGAGAAGCCCTCCGAGCTGGCGCTGGTGATGGAAGAGGCGGCCAACCTGGGCGTGCGTCCGGGCCTGGGCGTGCGCATGCGCCTGGCCAGCCTGGGCGCGGGCAAGTGGCAGAACAGCGGCGGCGACAAGGCCAAGTTCGGCCTCTCTCCGCGCCAGCTGCTGGACCTGTGGAAGTCGCTGCGCGACTCGGGCATGACCGACTGCCTGCAGCTGCTGCACTTCCACATGGGCTCGCAGATCTCCAACGTGCGCGACATCGCCAACGGCATGCGCGAGGCGACCCGTTACTTCAGCGAGCTCTCGCGCCTGGGCGCGAAGGTGCGCTACATGGACGTCGGCGGCGGCCTGGGCATCGATTACGAAGGCACCCGTTCGCGCAGCGAGTGCTCGATCAATTACGGCCTGAACCAGTACGCGGCCAACATCGTCCAGCCGCTGGCCGAAGCCTGCGCCGAGCAGGGCCTGGTGCCGCCGCGCATCGTCACCGAATGCGGCCGCGCGATGACCGCGCACCACGCGGTGCTGGTGGCCAACACCACCGAGGTGGAGACCGCGCCGGAAGGGCGCGTGCCCGACGCGCACGACGACGAGCCGGCCGCGATCCGCCACCTGCGCGAGCTGCACGCCGACCTGCACCAGCGGCCGCCGCTGGAGCTGTTCCACGAAGCCCAGCACTTCCACGCCGAAGGCCTGTCGGCCTACGCGCTGGGCCAGATCGACCTGCCGCAGCGCGCGCGCGTGGACGACCTGTTCTACGCGGTGGCCCATGGCGTGCGAGCGCAGCTGGACTGGGGCGAGCGCAGCCACCGCGCGGTGCTGGACGAGCTCAACGACCGCCTGGTCGACAAGTACTTCGTCAACTTCAGCGTGTTCGAATCGATCCCCGATGCGTGGGCGATCGACCAGGTGTTCCCGATCGTGCCGATCGATCGCCTGGACGAGGTGCCCACGCGCCGCGGCGTGATCGCCGACATGACCTGCGATTCGGACGGCACGGTGAAGACCTACGTCGAGCACGGCGGCCTGGACACCTCGCTGCCGCTGCATCCGGTGCGCCACGGCGAGAGCTATTGCCTGGCGTTCTTCCTGGTCGGTGCGTACCAGGAGATCCTCGGCGACATCCACAACCTGTTCGGCGATACCGACGCGGTGGAAGTGCGGCTGACCGCCGACGGCGGCTACGAGCTGACCCAGCAGCGCCGCGGCGACACCACCGACGTCATGCTCGACTACGTCGGCTACCGCCTGGACGACCTGCGCTCGGCCTACGCGCAACGCGTCCACGCCGCCGGCCTGCCGGAAGCCGAATCGCTGGCGCTGGCGCAAGCCCTGGAAGCCGGCCTGACCGGCTACACCTACCTGTCGGACGAACCGCTGGCCTGAGCCGGCGCGTCGTCGGGCTGGTGCGGCACTCCGGTAGCGCGACCGGAGGCCGCGCCGCCGTCGCGGCGCGCGCTGCGCCGGAAGCCGCCGTGACAGCCGTCATGCGGACGCAGGCATCACGGTCGCCGACGCAACCGTCGGCCGTGTATGGTGAGGCCCGGGCCATACGGGAGCGTGCGAGTGCTGGAACTGTTCAAGGCGGTCGGCATCGGCCTGGCGACGCTGTTGCCGCTGGCCAATCCACTCACCACCGTCGCGTTGCTGATGGGCCTGTCGCGCGGTATGACCGAGCAGGAGCGAGACCGGCAGGCGCTCAAGGCCTCGATCTACGTGTTCGTGATCATGGCCACGGCGTACTACACCGGCCAGCTGGTGATGAACGTCTTCGGCATCTCGATCACCGGCCTGCGCATCGCCGGCGGCCTGATCGTCGCGTTCATCGGCTTCCGCATGCTGTTCCCGCAGCAGAAGCTCGACGAGACCCCCGAGGTGGAGCGCCGCAACGAGGAACTGCGCCAGCGCCGCACCGAGGACATCGCCTTCATTCCGCTGGCGATGCCCAGCACCGCCGGCCCGGGCACCATCGCCCTGATCATCAGTACCGCCGCGGCGGTGCAGGACAAGCGGCCCTACGCCGAGTGGGTGATGCACACCGCTCCGCCGCTCACCTTCTTCCTGGCCAGCCTGATCCTGCTGCTGTGCCTGCGCAGCTCCGGCGCGATCATGCGCGTGCTTGGCAACAGCGGCGTGGAGGCGTTCTCGCGCCTGATGGGCTTCCTGCTGGTCTGCATCGGCGTGCAGTTCGTGATCAACGGCGTCTACGAAGTGGCCGAGGAAGTGGCCGCACTGCTGCGCTGAGCCTGGTTGCGTCCAGGCGGGTGTCGAGCGGAGGCTCTGCCCCGCTGCTTTTGAATCCGCTTTCCCGCCGCGTTGCGGATATCTCAAGCCGCGCGGGAAGCGGCGGGGCAGAGCCCCGCTCTACGCTTGCGCGCGGCGCGCCTCAGGCGCGATAGACCTGGAATCCGGCGAACGACTGCGTCACCGGCATGATTTCCAGCCGGTTGATGTTGAGGTGCGCCGGCAAGGTGGCGACGTAGAAGATCTGCTCGGCGATGTCCTCGCCGGTCATCGGCTGGGCGTCCTTGTACAGCGTGTCCGATGCGGCCTGGTTGCCGTGCGTGCGCACCAGGGTGAACTCGGTTTCGGCCATGCCCGGCTCGATCGTGGTCACGCGCACGCCGCTGCCGTGCAGGTCGGTGCGCAGGTTCAGCGAGAACTGGCTGACAAAGGCCTTGGTGCCGCCGTAGACATTGCCGCCGGGATACGGATACACGCCGGCCACCGAGCTGATGTTGATGACCACGCCCTTGCGCGCGACCAGCGCCGGCAACAGGCGGTGGGTCAGGGTCACCAGCGCGGTGATGTTGGTGTCGATCATCACCCGCCAGTCCTCGAGGCTGGCCTGCTGCGCCGGCGCGGTGCCCAGCGCCAGGCCGGCGTTGTTGACCAGCACGTCGATGTCGCGGAAGCCCTCGGGCAGCGCGTCGATCGCCGTGCTCATCGCCGCCGCATCGCGCACGTCGAACTGCGCCGGATGCACATTGGCCGCGCCGAGTTCGTCGACCAGCGCCTGCAGGCGGTCGCCGCGACGGCCGGTCGCCACCACCTTCCAGCCGGCTCCGACGAAACGGCGCGCGGCAGCCAGGCCGAAACCGGACGTGGCGCCGGTGATGAAGGCGGTGCGGGTCATGTAGGGGTCTCCGGCTCAGTGCGGCTTGGGTGGGGGTGTGGTCGAGGAATCCGGCGACTTCTCTGTCCCGGTCTCGGCCCTGGAGCGGGCAGCTTGGTGCAGCTGCATCAGTGTGGAGTGATCGATCTCGTGTGTGGCGGTGATCGCCCCCGCTTGGATTTCGACGAGTGCATAGCGCGGATAGTCCGTGGAATATCCCATATGCGAGTTGGCGCCCGGCGCACCCAGCGGTATTACCAGGGTGCCGCTGTACCAAGTCGCGGGAATCGGCGCGAGCTGTCCGGGGAAATACGCCTGCAGGTCGGCGGCGCGCGCGCGGTCATCGTCACAGGCGCCATAGACCATGCGCTCGAGCCACAGCCGGTCCTGGCGCAGGGCCCACCACGCGCGATAGCCGCGCCAGTTGGCGGTGCAGTTGCCCAAACTCTGGCCCGCTGCATCGCGGAACGTTTGCCACTGCGCGGGTTCGTCGAGCAGCGCGCCGAAGGGTTCCGTATGCAGAGGCCGGGCCTGGCCCTGGTAGTCGATGACGTCGGGTATCTGCTCGGTGGCTGTGGCCGGTCCGGCGCTCAATAACGCGACGAGTGCCAGCATCACCGGCGCGCAGGCCGACAGGATCGCGTGATACCGGCCTCGGAGCGCGACAGGAATCACTGCGCCTTGATTGCCATTGCCGGCAAGCCGCTGGCGGCGAGCTTGCGCTTGGCTTCGGCCAGTTCGCTGGCGGTGCCGTAGGGCCCCATGCGCACGCGATACACGGTCTTGCCGGCAGCCTGCCCGGATTCCACGCGCGCGCCGAGGCCGAGCATGGCGATCTTGGCCTTCACTTCCTCCGCGTCGCCGGCCGCGCCGAAGGCACCGGCCTGGAGGATGTAGCGCGCGCCGTCGCTGGACGCTGCCGCGGTGGCAGTGGTCGTCGTCGGCTGCGCTTCCGAGATGGCGGCCGGTTCGGTGCTGGTGACCGTGGTGGCCGTTGCGACCGGCGCCGTCGGCGTCGGTGCGCGGCCTTCCAGTGCTGCGCGAGCACGACGGGCTTCTTCCTGCGCGCGGCGCGCTTCTTCCTCGCGCGCGCTGGCGGCCAGCTCGGCGTCGGACATGCGCACTTCGTTACCCGGCAGCACCGTATAGAAGTCGTACTGGGTGGCCGCATCGGCCGGCGCTGCAGGCGTGTCGGTCGTCGGCGTATCGGCGATGGCCTCGGTGTCGGCGATCGGCGCCGGCTGCGCATCGGGATTGGCGCGCGGGCCGAAGCGGACGAAGCCGTCGCCGTCCTTCTTCAGCAGGCCCGGCACGGCCAGGAACACCACCGCGCCGATCGCCAGTCCCGCCACCACCCAGACCCACGCCGGGCGGCCGCTGCTGCCATTGCGTCGAGCCTGGTTCTTGCCACGTCTTGCCGCCATTACTGCCTGTCTCCGTCTTTATCCAGCGCGCGGGTTTCAGCGCGTCACATCCGCTCCGGCGCGCTGACGCCGAGCAGTTCGAGTCCGTTCGCCAATGCCTGCCGAACCGCCAGGGCCAGGGCCAGGCGCGCATCGCGCAGGTCCGCCTCTTCCACCAGCACTGGCGTGTTCGCGTACCAGGTGTGGAAAGCATAGGCCAGTTCGCGCAGGTACTGGGCGACCAGGTGCGGCTCCAGCGACTGGCCGGCCGCCTCGACCGTTTCCGGCCAACGCGACAGCTCGACCATCAGCGACAGCGAGCCCTCGTCGTCGAGTCTGGCCAGCTGCGCCAGCGCATTGGCCTGGTCGTACGCGTAGCCCTTTTCGGCGGCCTGGCGCAGCAGGCTGGCCACGCGGGCATGCGCGTACTGCACGTAGAACACCGGGTTGTCGTTGCTCTGCTGGCGGGCAAGGTCGATGTCGAACACCAGCTGCGAATCGGGCTTGCGCGCGATCAGGAACCAGCGCGTGGCATCGCGCCCGGCTTCCTCGATCAGGTCGCGCAGGGTCAGGTACGAGCCGGCGCGCTTGGACAGCTTCACTTCCTCGCCGCCGCGCATCACCGTCACCATCTGGTGCAGCACGTATTCGGGCCAGCCCTTGGGGATGCCCACGTCCAGCGCCTGCAGGCCGGCCTTCACCCGCGCCAGCGAACCGTGGTGGTCGGCGCCCAGCTCGGTGATCGCGCGCTCGTAGCCACGCTGCCACTTGCTCAGGTGGTAGGCCACGTCCGGCACGAAGTACGTGTAGGTGCCGTCGGACTTGCGCATCACCCGGTCCTTGTCGTCGCCGAAGTCGGTCGAGCGCAGCCACAGCGCGCCGCCTTCCTCGTAGGTGTGGCCCTTGGCGACCAGCTCGCGCACGGTCTCTTCGACCTTGCCGCCGGTGTACAGCGAGCTCTCCAGGAAATACACGTCGAAATCCACGCCGAACGCGGCCAGGTCCTGGTTCTGCTCGTTGCGCAGCCAGGCCACGGCGAAGCGGCGGATCGCGTCGGTGTCGTCCGGGTCGCGCGCGCCGGCCACGCTGTGGCCTTCGATCTGCACGGTATCGCCGCGCAGGTAACCGTCGGCCACGTCCTGGATGTAGTCGCCGTTGTACGCGTCGGCCGGCCAGTCGGCATCGCCGGGCTTGAGCCCGCGTGCGCGTGCCTGGGTCGAGCGCGCCAGGTTCTCGATCTGCACGCCGGCGTCGTTGTAGTAGAACTCGCGCTTGACGGTCCAGCCGTTGGCATCGAGCACGCGCGCGATGCAGTCGCCGATCGCCGCGGCGCGGCCGTGGCCCACGTGCAGCGGGCCGGTCGGGTTGGCCGACACGTATTCCACGCCGGCGGTGTGGCCCTGGCCGGAAGTGTTGCGGCCGTACTCGCGGCCGTGGCGCAGCGCGGCGGCGATTTCGCGCTGCCAGGCACCCGGCGCCAGCTGGAAGTTGATGAAGCCCGGCCCGGCGATCTCGACCTTGGCGACGTCCTCGCTGGCCGGCAGCGCATCGACCAGCGCCTGCGCGATCGCGCGCGGGTTGGTGCGCGCGGCCTTGGCCAGCAGCATCGCCGCATTGGTGGCGAAGTCGCCATGCTCGCGGGTCTTGGGCCGCTCGATGACGAAGTCGGGAGTGGCGGCGTCGGCGGGCAGGGTGCCGGCGGCACGCAGCGCATCGATGCCCTGGACGACCAGGGCGTTGAGAAGGGTCTTCACGCGGGAGGCGGATTCATGCGGTGGCCGGGCATTTTACCCGCTCCGCCGGGCTCGGGCCGGCTTTGACGCGGGCTTCGGGGGCGCGGGCGGTTCGGCGTCCAGCGCCGCAGCCATCGCCGCCATCCGGGCGATGGTGTTCATGTTGCGGCCGGTGCCGGCCTCCCCGGCCGGAATCCGCAGCCGGGAATCGGCCATGCCGGCGCCGTAGTCCACGTAGATCTCCCGCTCGCCCAGGGCCAGGCGCTCGTCCTTGCGCTGGCTCACCGTGGCCAGCGCGTCCGCGGGCGGGGCGCCGTCGAGCAGGATGGCGATGGTGCGGTTGGGCGCCTGTTCGGGGAAGGGATTGGCCGCCAGGATCCGCGCCAGCTCGGCGGCGGTGCGGACCAGCACGCGGACCGGCTTGCCGGCGTAGTCGCGCAGGCGCCGCTCCAGCGCGGCCTTGACCTGCGCCTCGGCCAGGCCGGTGTGGAACACGACATTGCCGCTGGCGATGTAGGTCCGCACGCCGGCATAGCCTTCGGCCTCGCACATCGCCTGCAGCTGCGACATCGGCAGCTTGCCGGTGCCACCGACGTTGACCGCACGCAGCAGGGCGGCATAGGCGGGCATCGCGGGATTCCTCTGGGAGCCAGGCCCGCAATCTACCCCGCCGGCGGTCGCTGTCGTTCAGACCAGCCCGCGCGCGGCCAGCGAGACCGGTTCGCCGTCGCCGACCACGAAATGATCCAGCAACCGCACCTCAACCAGCGCCAGGGCCTGCTTGAGCCGGGCGGTGACCGCGCGGTCGGCCGATGACGGGTCGGCGCAACCGGACGGGTGGTTGTGGCCGACGATGACCGCGGCGGCGTTGTGCGCGAGCGCGCGGCGGGCAACTTCGCGCGGATGGACTTCGGCACCGTCGATGGTTCCGGCAAACAGTTCCTCGAACGCCAGCACCCGGTGCCGGGTATCCAGGAACAACGCGGCGAACACCTCGCGCCTGTGCGGCCGCAGCCGGCGGGCGAAATAGCGGCCGGCGGCGGCCGGATCGGTCAGCGCGTCGCCGCGCTCCAGGGCGGCGGCCATGTGCCGGTTACCCAACTCCAGCGCCGCCGCCAGCTGGCAGGCGCGCGCCGGTCCCAGGCCGGGCAGGCGCGCCAGTTCGGCCGGATCCCGGTCTAGAAGTGCGCGCAACGGGCCGTGTGCGCCGAGCAGGTCGCGTGCGGTCTGCACCGCATCGCGGCCGGCCAGGCCCGAGCCGAGGAAGATCGCCAGCAGCTCGGCATCCGACAGCCCGCCAGCACCGAGGGCCAGCAGCTTCTCGCGGGGACGTTCGGTGCGGGGCCAGTGGCGGATGTGCATGGCCCCAGCCTGCGCGCCGGAACCGGGTGCCGGGATCGGTGTGGCACAGGGCTTGGAGTAAGCTTGGCGGCCTGTTCAGCGTAGGAAAGAACCCGGTGAGTGCTACGGCTACCGGCCCGCTCGGCGGGCAGCGGATCCTGTTGTGCGTGGGCGGCGGCATTGCCGCCTACAAGTCGCTGGAACTGGTACGGCGCCTGCGCGATGCCGGTGCGGCAGTGCAGGTGGCGATGACTGCCGGCGCCCAGCAGTTCGTCACCCCGCTCAGCTTCCAGGCCCTGTCCGGCCACCCGGTGCGGACCACGCTTTGGGACAGCGCCGCCGAGCAGGCGATGGGCCACCTGGAACTGGCCCGCTGGGCCGACCGCGTGGTCATCGCCCCGGCCACCGCCGACCTGCTGGCGCGGCTGGCGCATGGCCAGGCCGATGACCTGGTCACCACCTTGTGCCTGGCCACCGAAGCGCCGCTGAGCGTGGCCCCGGCGATGAACCACCGCATGTGGCAGCACCCGGCCACGGTCGCCAATGTCGCACTGCTGCGCTCGCGCGGGGTGCAGGTGATCGGACCGGACGACGGCCCGCTGGCCGAAGGCGAATCCGGCCCCGGCCGGCTGCGCGAACCGGACGCGATCGTCGCCGAACTGGCCGGCGCCGCGGCACCGGCCGCCCATTCGGCTGCCCGTGCCAGCACCCAGGCCAACACGAAGGGCCTGCTGCAGGGACTGAAGGTGGTGGTCAGCGCCGGGCCGACCTACGAGGACCTGGACCCGGTGCGGTACCTGGGCAATCGCAGCAGCGGCAAGATGGGCTTTGCCGTCGCCGCCAGCGCCGCCCGCCAGGGCGCGCATGTGGTGCTGGTCGCAGGTCCCGTGCAACTGGATACGCCGCCGGGGGTGGAGCGCGTGGATGTGCGCTCGGCCGCGCAGATGCGCGAGGCCGTGGCCGCCGCGCTGCCGGCCGACATCTACATCGGCGCCGCCGCGGTGGCCGATTACACCCCGCGCGCGTTCTCGCCCAACAAGATCAAGAAGACCGGTACCGGCGATACCCTGGCGGTGGACCTGGTCCGCACGCCCGACATCCTGGCCGAGGTCGCCCGCCGCGAGGACGCCGGCCTGAAGCTGGTGGTCGGCTTCGCCGCCGAGACCCACAACGTGGCCGACTATGCCCGGCAGAAACTGGAAGCCAAGCGCCTGGACCTCATCGTGGCCAACCGCGTCGGCATTCCCGGCGCCGGTTTCGAGAGCGACGACAACGCCATGACCGCCTTCTGGCCCGGCGGCGAGCGCGATTTCCCGGCCGCGCCGAAGGTGCGCCTGGCCGATGGGCTGATCGCGCTGGTCGCCGAGCGGCTGAAGGCGTGACGACGATGACGGCACACGAACTGGAAGTCCGCCTGCTCGACCCGCGCTTCGGCGATACCTGGCCGCTGCCCGAATACGCCACCGCCGCCAGCGCCGGCATGGACCTGCGCGCGGCGCTGGAGACCGAGCTTGTCCTGGTGCCGGGCGACGCGGCGTTGGTACCCAGTGGCCTGTCCATCCATATCGGCGATCCGGGCCTGTGCGCCCTGGTCCTGCCGCGCTCGGGCCTGGGCCACCGCCACGGCATCGTGCTGGGCAACGGCACGGGCCTGATCGACGCCGACTACCAGGGCCCTCTGCTGATCAGCCTCTGGAACCGGGGCCGGGAAACGTTCACGATCCAGCCGGGGGACCGGATTGCGCAGCTGGTGTTGGCACCAATCGTGCGAGCAAAGCTGAAGGTCGTGGATACTTTCGCCGGCAGCGCGCGCGGCGAGGGTGGGTTCGGACACACCGGCGTACGTTGAACAGGGGAAAGGAACGCATGGCGCACATGGATGCAGGTCCGCTGTCGGCGGGGCAGCTCAGGAAGCAGGCGCCGTTGCTGGCGCTGCTGCTGGCGCTGCTGGCCGCGTGGTTCGCGTGGAGCGGGGTAGCGCAGTGGCGCGCCGATGCGCGCGAACAGGCGTTGGCCTCTGCCCGGGACGGGCTCGTGGCCAGCGCGTCGTCCGCGGTGGCGGCCCAGACCCGCGCGCTGGATGAGCGGCTCAAGCGCGAGCCGGTACAGGCCGCACTGGCCAGCGGCGACGCGGACGCGGTGGTCGCGGCGCTGACCGCCGACTGGAAGGCCGCCGAGCAGGCGCAGGTGTTGCGCGGCGACCTGGCCCCCGCCTATGCCGATGTCGCCAGCTTCGGCTACGCCCGCCTGGGCCTGCTGGAGAAGGCGATGAACGATGGCGCCGCCGCGGCCGCGATCGTGCGCGACGACGGCAAGCCGCGCCTTGGGCTGGCGGCGCCGGTGGCGCTGGGCGGTACGCCGGCCGTGGTCTACGTGCGCCTGCCGCTGGCGCTGGTGACCGAAGGACTGGCCCAGGCCAGCGTTCCCGACGGCGCATACCTGGCCTTGCGCCAGGGCAACTACAGCGTGGCCGAGCGTGGCGATACCGCATTGGCCGGCAGCGCGGACGCGCTTTCGCGCGAAGTCGGCAAGACCGGCCTGCGAGCGGCGGCGGCGGTGCCGGACGTGGCGCGCGGGCCTTTCGGACTGAGGGCCGTGGCCTGCCTGGTGGCCGCCGCGGTGCTCGGCCTGGCGGCGATCGTGGTGATGCTGCTGGCCTACGGCAAGCTGCCGCAACTGCGCCGCAAGACGGCGGTCGTGGCGACCGAAGAGGAAGTCCCCACGCTCGGGCAGACGATCCAGCGCGACCTGGAAGCCGCACCGCCCGCGCCCACGCGCGCGGCACCATTGCCGGTGGAGGTGCAGCTGGAGCCGGGCATTTTCCGCGCCTACGACATCCGCGGCGTGGTCGGCCGCGAGTTGACCCCGCAGGTCGCCGCCTGGATCGGCCAGGCCATCGGCACGGTCATGGCCGAGCAGGGCCTGACCGAGATCGTGGTCGGTCGTGACGGGCGCCTGTCCGGCCCCGAACTGGCCGGCGGCCTGATCGAAGGCCTGCGCAAGGCGGGCCGCAACGTGATCGACGTGGGCATGGTGCCCACGCCGGTGGTGTACTTCGCCGCCTACCATCTGCGCGCCGGCAGCGGCGTGGCGGTGACCGGCAGCCACAACCCGCCCGACTACAACGGCTTCAAGATCGTGGTCGGCGGCGAGACGCTGTCCGGCGCGGCGATCCAGGATCTGTACACGCGCATCCGTGATGGCCGCCTGCAGCAGGCCGCCAGCGCCGGTTCGCTCCAGCAGCAGTCGGTGGACGAGGACTACATCCGCCGCATCGCCGACGACGTGCAGCTGGAACGCCCGTTGAAGGTGGTGGCCGATGCCGGCAACGGCGTCGCCGGCGAGATCGCGCCGCGCCTGCTGGAGGCCATAGGCGCCGAAGTCATTCCGCTGTACTGCGACGTCGACGGAAGCTTCCCCAACCACCATCCCGACCCGAGCGAGCCGCACAACCTCGAGGACCTGATCGCCACGGTCAAGCGCTTCGACGCGGACCTTGGCCTGGCCTTCGACGGCGACGGCGACCGGCTGGGCGTGGTCACCAAGGAAGGCCAGATCATCTTCCCCGACCGGCTGCTGATGCTGTACGCGGCCGACGTGCTGATGCGCAACCCGGGCGCGCTGGTGATCTACGACGTCAAGTGCACCGGCAAGCTGTCCGACTACATCCTGCGCCACGGCGGCAGCCCGCTGATGTGGAAGACCGGGCATTCGCTGATCAAGTCCAAGATGCGCGAGACCGAAGCGGAACTGGCCGGCGAGATGAGCGGCCACTTCTTCTTCAAGGAGCGCTGGTACGGTTTCGACGATGGCCTGTATTCGGCCGCGCGGCTGCTCGAGATCCTGGCCGGGCGCTTCGAGGCGCCGTCCGAAGTGCTGTCCGAGCTGCCCGACAGCGTGTCCACGCCGGAGATCAAGCTGTCCGTGCAGGGCGATCCGCACGTGCTGGTGGCGCAGTTCGCCAATGCGGTGCAGGCCGACGAGGCGGTCTTCGCCGGCGCGCGCCTGACCACCATCGATGGCCTGCGCGCGGACTGGAACGACGGTTGGGGACTGGTGCGCGCATCCAACACCACGCCGGTGCTGGTGCTGCGTTTCGAGGCCGACGATGCCGCCGCACTGGCGCGCATCAAGGACCTCTACCGCGAGCAGCTGCGCCGCTTGCTGCCGGACGCGCCGCTGGATTTCTGAGGCGGATGATCGGCAGGCCGCCGGATTTTCCGGCGGCAGTCGTGTGGAACCCGGCGAAGTCGCAACAGCGGGGCTAGCCCCGCCCTACGGAACAGCGGGGCGAACCGGCCCTACTGCTTGGGCGCCGGCGGCAGGTCCATCGCAACGCGCGCACCCGGCGCGTCGTTGCTCCTGAGCTCGCGGTAGCGCTGGAGGATCTGTTCGATCTCCGTTTCCAGTTCGGCCCGCTGCCGTTCGAAGCTGGACTGCAGCGCGGTGTGGTACAGCAGCTGCGCATGGCGCGTGCGGATGTCGCCGGACAACTTGTCGGAAACCGGTTTGCCGCCCAGCTCGCGCTCGCCGGCGGTGCGCAGCAGGGTGACCAGGCCCTCGCGCAGGCTGGCCACGTTGTAGCGGGCGGTATTGATGCTGTTGTCGACCAGGTTGACCCGTTCGGCGAAGACCCGGCGCAACTCGTCCTCGCTCTGGAACGAGGTCAGCATCGCCTGGTCGGTGCGACGCCGGGTCTCGGCGGCCAGCGCCTCGGTCTTGCGCTTGGCCTCTTCCTCGGCCTGCGCGGCGCGTTCCTCGTCGTTCAACGCGCGCTGCACCTCGCCGGTGCGCATGCCGCTGCTGACGCTGATCTCCTCGCGCGCGGCAGCCATGGCCTCAGGCGGCAGCGAGTCGGCGCACTTGCGCTGGCCGTTCTCGTTCCAGCAGTACAGCTTCTTGGGCGGAGCTTCCTTCTTGGCCTGGGCGAACCCAAGCGCCGGCAGCAGCAGGCCGGCCGCCAGCATGCCCAGCATCGATGGATGGATCCTGTTCACTGGATCGATCTTGCTCATTGGCATCGCGGCAGCCCCCTGCTGTCAGTCAGCCCGTTGGCTCGCAACCGTAGCGGGCGCGGTAGGCCAGCAACGGTGCGCGGAATGCGGCCAGTGTGTCGTTTCCATCGGCGAATGCAAGCAGATCGCCCAGCCCGGCCACGGCCAGTACCGGTACGCCGGCCTCGGCCGCCACCGCCTGCGCGGCCGAGCGGCGGTCGCCTTCGGCGGCGATCTCCTGCCGGTCCAGCGCAACGACAATGCCGGCCACCGTGCCGCCGGCCGCAGTGATGATTCCCAGCGCCTCGCGGATGGCGGTACCGGCGGTGATCACGTCATCCACCACCAGTACCCGACGCCCGGCCAGCGGCGCGCCGATCAGGGTGCCGCCTTCGCCGTGGGCCTTGGCTTCCTTGCGGTTGAACGCCAGCGGCAGGTCGCGCCCGCGGCGGGCGTATTCGCAGGCCAGCGCGGTCGCCAGCGGGATGCCCTTGTAGGCCGGGCCAAACAGCAGGTCGAACTCCAGCCCGGCCGCATCGATCGCATCGGCGTAGCACACCGCCAGGCCGGCCATGCTGGCGCCGCTGTCGAAGCGGCCGGCGTTGAAGAAATAGGGCGACAGGCGGCCGGACTTGAGCGTGAACTCGCCGAAGCGCAGTGCGTCGGCATCCAGCGCCAGCTGCAGGAAACGGGTGCGGTGGTCGGACATCGTGGGCGCGGGCGTTTCGGTGGGGACCGATAGGATACCCGCCCTGCCGCGCGTGCATCGGCAGGCGGGAAGCACGGATACCGCGTGCGGCCGGGCGATGGGGCGTGATGGTGAAGGCCTGGGCCGTGACGAAGTGCGCCCGCACCTGCTCCGGAATGCCGCGCGATTCGCTAGGCTAGCCGCTGGTCACGTTCCCGGTCCTGCCCCGCATGCGCATCATCAGTTTCAACGCCAACGGCATCCGTTCCGCCGCGACCAAGGGCTTCTTCGACTGGCTCGATACGCAGAAGGCCGACGTGGTCTGCCTGCAGGAGACCAAGTCGCAGGAGGACCAGCTGTCGGACCCGCGCTTCCGCCCCGACGGCCACCACTGCTTCTATCGCGACGCGAGCACCAAGAAGGGCTACAGCGGCGTGGCGATCTACGCCAGGCGCGAGCCGGACGAGGTGCGCACTTCACTGGGGCGGCCGGACTTCGACGAAGAAGGCCGCTACATCGAGGCGCGCTTCGGCAACCTGAGCGTGGTCTCGTTCTACATCCCGTCCGGTTCCTCGGGCGAGCTGCGCCAGGGCTACAAGTTCCAGGTCATGGAATGGCTCAGGCCGATCCTGGACGAGTGGCTGGCCAGCGGCCGCGACTACGTGCTGTGCGGCGACTGGAACATCGTCCGTTCGCGCCTGGACATCAAGAACTGGACCTCCAACCAGAAGAATTCCGGCTGCCTGCCGCCCGAGCGCGACTGGCTCAACGGGCTGTGCGCCGACCTGGCCGACGAGGCCGATGCGAAGAAGGGCCGCGGCTGGGTCGACGCCTATCGCGTGCTGCACCCGCAGGGCGAGGACTACACCTGGTGGAGCAACCGCGGCGCCGCGCGCGCCAACAACGTGGGATGGCGGATCGACTACCAGTTCGTGACCCCGTCGCTGCGCGACCGCCTGCGCGGCTGTTCGATCTACCGTGACCAGCGCTTCTCCGACCACGCCCCGTTCATCGTGGACTACGCGGACGGCGGCAAGTGACCGAGTCGACCTCGCCGGCTGCACCGGCCGCGGCGCAGAAGCCTGCGTACAAGGGCTGGGCCGGGATCCGCCGCGCGTTCGGCACGCCGTCGGCGCTGACGATGGCGCTGCTGGGCTTCGGTTGCGGCCTGCCGTTCCTGCCGATCGCCTCGCTGACCCTGTCCACGCGCCTGCGCGATTCGGGCCTGGACCTGCACAGCATCGGCCTGATCAGCCTGGCGAGCTTCTTCTACCTGCTCAAGTTCCTGTGGGCGCCGCTGCTGGACCGCTACGTGTTCCGCCCGCTGGGTTTCCTCGGCCGCCGCCGCTCGTGGCTGCTGGTCGCCCAGCTGGGCGTGGCCCTGGGCCTGGGCGCGCTGGCGTTCGTGCGCCCGGAACTGGGCGTGGCGCCGCTGGTGGGCTGGGTGCTGTTCACCTCGTTCGCCGGCGCGACCCAGGACTCGGTGGTCGACGCCTACCGGATCGAAATCGCCCCGGCCAACGCGCAGGCCGCGCTGGCGGCGACCTACACGCTGGGCTACCGGATCGGCCTGATCCTCGGCGGCGCCGGCGCGCTGTATCTGGCCGACTTCGCCGGCTGGACCGTCGCTTACCTGGGCATGGCCGCGCTGATGCTGCTGCCGCTGCTGGCGACCCTGTTCAGCCGCGAACCGGCCGCGCCGGAGGCCTCGGTGCAGCGCCGGATCGATTTCCTCGGTGCATTCTGGCAGCCGTTCTCCAGCTTCTTCGCCAACAACGGCCTGACTTTCGGCATCGCGATGCTGCTGTTCGTGGGCCTGTTCAAGTTCCCCGACCAGGTGATCGGGGTGATGGCCGGGCCGTTCTATCTCGATTCGGGCTACACCAAGGCCGACATCGCCACGGTGTCCAAGCTGTACGGGATCTGGGCCGGCATCGGCGGGGCGTTCCTGGGCGGCGTGTGCGTGGCCGCGTTCGGGTTCCGCAAGATGCTGCTGGTGGCGGCGCTGGGCGTGGCGCTGTCGAACCTGGCGTTCCTGCTGATGGCGCAGTATCCGTCACAGATATGGGCGTTCTATGCGGCCATCACCGCCGACAACGTGGCCCAGGGTTTTGCCGGCACCACGCTGGTCGCGTTCATGTCATCGCTGACCGACCGCAACTTCACCGCGACCCAGTTCGCGCTGATGGTGTCGCTGGCCAACCTGCCGGGCAAGTTCGCCGGCGGGCTGTCCGGCTACCTGGTCGAGGCCAGCTCCTATTCCACGTTCTTCATGCTCAGCGCGATGACCGTGGTGCCGACCCTGCTGCTGCTGGCCTGGCTGTGGCCGCGCATCCGCGAGGCAACGCCGTCACCGGGCTGAACGGGGCGGCCGGGGCCGCCTCCAGCCCGCGTTGGATTCATGGCAGTCTTGGCTCGCGATACGCCGAACAGGGGGCTCCATGACCGACCTGCTGCTGCGCGACATCGATCCGATCCTCAGCGAGCGCATTCGCCGGGTCTCGGTGGCGCGCGGCTGGACCCAGCACGAAACCATCCTGCGCCTGCTCGAGCAGGGCCTGTTCGCGTCCGAACACGAGGTCCGCGGCGGCTTCGTCGAGAGCGAGGTCGATGCCCTGGCCCAGGCGATCGCCGCGCTCAAGGACGTACCGGCGGGCAAGGGGTTCTGAAGCCGCCCGCCATGGCCCGGTTGCGGCTGCGCGCGCTGCAGGCGGACATCACCACCCTGGCGATGGATGCGATCGTGAATGCGGCCAACGCCTCGCTGCTCGGCGGCGGCGGCGTGGATGGCGCGATCCATCGGGCCGCCGGCCCGCAACTGCTGGAAGCCTGTCGCGCGCTGGGTGGGTGCCCCACCGGGCAGGCGCGGATCACGCCCGGCTTCGATCTCCCGGCGCGCCACGTGATCCATGCCGTCGGTCCGGTCTGGCGCGGCGGCGACCACGACGAACCGGAGCTGCTCGCCGGCTGCTATCGCAACAGCCTGGCGTTGGCCGAGGCGGCCGGGTGCGCGACAGTGGCGTTTCCTTCGATCAGCACCGGCGTGTACGGCTATCCGCCAGGACTGGCGGCGCCGTTGGCGGTCGACACGGTCGCCGCGTTCGCGGCCAGGCACGTGCGCGAAGTGGTGTTCTGCTGCTTCTCCGCCGACGACCTGCAGCGCTATCGCATGCTGCTGGACGGCTGATCGCGCGCACTCGATTCCGTTGCGGCCATCCCGGCGCAAACCGGGATGGCGTGTCGTCGCTTCGACGCCCGATCTCGTCCGGAAGCTGCGCCGACGCGATTCGCCGGCGCGATGGTCCTCACGGCTTCGGCAGTTCCTCGCCGCAGAACACCGCCACGTGCGGCACGCCGTCCGCGCCGATCCAGCCGCGGTACATGCCCTCGGTGTTGAACGGGAAGGCGACGCTGCCGTCGGCGCCCAGCGCGATCGCGCCGCCGTCGCCGCCAGCCTTGGGGATGTCGCGGTCGATCACCGCTTCGGCGGCGCGGGCCAGCGGCTGGCCGGCCAGCCGAACCCGCGCGCAGATCTCGTGCGCGGCGGCCGAGCGGATATAGAACTCGCCCCAGCCGGTGCCGGAGACCGCGCAACGCTCATCGGCCCAGGTGCCGGCGCCGATGATCGGCGAGTCGCCGACGCGGCCGTAGCGCTTGTTGGTCATGCCGCCGGTGGAGGTGCCGGCGGCCAGCTTGCCCTGCGCGTCCAGCGCCAGTGCGCCGACCGTGCCGAAGTAGTCCAGCGGGCGTTCCACGCGGGCCTGCGCCGCTTCCTCGGCCAGCGCCTTCTGCAGCTGCTGCCAGCGCTTCTCGGTGCGGAAGTACGACGGGTCGACCAGCTCGATGCCCTGCTCGGCGGCGAACACCTCGGCGCCGTCGCCGACCATCATCACGTGCTTGGAGTGCTCCATCACCGCGCGCGCCAGCAGGATCGGATTGCGCACCCGGTGCACACCGGCGATCGCGCCGGCGCGGCCGCTGAAGCCGTCCATGATCGAGGCGTCCAGTTCGTTCTTGCCATCGTGGGTGAACACCGCGCCGCGGGCGGCGTTGAACTGCGGCGCATCCTCCAGCACCTGGATCGCCGCGGTCACCGCGTCCACCGCCGGCTTGCCGGCCTTGAGCTGGGCGTATCCGGCGCGCAGCGCGGCGGCCAGCGCCTTGCGTGCCTGCGCTTCCTCTTCCGCCGACAGCCCGGCGCGCTCGACGCCGGCGCCGCCATGGATCACCAGCAGCGGCGCATCCAGGGCGACCAGCACGCCGTCGCGCACCGCATAACGGTGCTGACCGGCCGGACGATCGACCTTGCCCGAGGGCAGGTGCAGCACCGAGTCCACGCCGGCGACCACGGTGTTCACCTGGGCCAGCTGCATCGGCTCGTCTTCTTTCTGCTTCTGCGCGAAGCCGCCCTTGACCACGGTCGCGCCGGCGCCGGGCGCGGTCGCGTAGACGCGGGCGCGGCCATCGCCTTCCACCGCCACCGCGGCATCCTCGTCCACGCCCAGCCCGATCAGCGGCTTGCCGGCCAGCGCTTCGCCCTTGGCGACGAAGGCGACCAGCCGGCCCAGCCGACCGCGCTCGCTGAAGTGGGTGTCGGTGATGACGCCCTTGAGCGCGTCCAGGTGCAGGAAGCCGGTCTCGATGGTGTTGCCGTCGCCGAGCGGATCGGCCAGTGCGGCCGGGGTGGTCTGGCTGCCGCCGTCCATCGCGCCGTAGAGGTATTCGCCCTGCATGGCCAGGCCGGCGCTGGTACCGCCCAGCGGCTTGCCGGCGCGCACGTGCGCGTCCAGGGCCTCGGCCACCGGGGTGCCGCGCCAGAAGCGCACGTAGCGCGACTGGTCGCCGCCGGCCAGGAAGATGCCGTCGGCGCGCTTGAGCGCGGCCAGCACGGCCGGGTCGTAGGCGGACTCGCGATCCTTGAACACGAACGTCTCCACCGAGGCGATGCCGCCGACCTCGTTGAAGAACTCCTCGCCGATCTCCCCGCCCTGCGAGGCGCGCAGGACGACGATGTGGCCGTTGCCGGCCTTGCGCATGAACCAGTGCATCGCGTCGAAGTTGCGGTCGCCGCCGCCCATCAGCAGCAGGCCGGGCTGGACCTTGCCGGGCGTCTTGGCGGCCGTGTCGCCGAGGACGTAATGGCCGTAGTCGGCCGCCGCCGCCGGCATCGCCAGCGCGCCCGCCACCAGGAGGCCGGCCAGGACCGCGCCCGCCATCTTCCGCAAACCGCCGCAACGCATCGTCATTCCACCGCTCCCGGGTCTGGCGCCGCGGAAGGACACCGCAGGTCGCCACCAGCCTAGACGAACCGGCGGCCGCATTCCCCCACCGCAGGGCGCATCGGCGGCCGTCGGCTGGGCTAGAGTGCGACCATGTCCACCGAACTAGACGACTGGTTCGTCCGCGAGGTCCTGGTCCACGAGCGGGCGCTGATGCACTACCTGCAGCGCTGCTGGCCGCGCCGTGACGAACTGCACGACCTGCGCCAGGAGGTCTATGTCCGCGTCTACGAGGCGGCCGGGCGCAGCCGGCCAACCGCCCCGCGCGCCTTCGTCTTCACCACCGCCCGCCACCTGATGACCGACCGGCTGCGCCGCAGCCGGGTCGTGTCGATCGAGTCGGTGGGTGATTTCGAGTCCTCGAACGTCTACCTGATCGACGAGCTGTCGCCCGAACGTTGGTGCGGTACCCGCCAGGCGCTGCGACGGTTGGTCGAAGCCCTGGATGCGCTGCCCGAGCGCTGCCGCCAAGTGGTGTGGCTGCGCCGGGTGGAGGAGCTGTCGCAGAACGACGTCGCCCAGCGCCTGGGCATCAGCGGAAGGACCGTGGAAAAACACCTGGCCAAGGGCATGCGACTGATCGCCGACCACCTCTACGGTGCTGGCGAGTCGGTGCCTGCCCGGCGGGTGCCGCGGACCGGAGCGGACGGGGACCCTGGACATGGACGACAGCAGGAAGACTGAACACATCGCCGCGGCCTGGCTGGCCCGGCGCGATGCCGGGCCGTGGACCGACCAGGACCAGCAGGCCCTGGACGCGTGGCTGGCGCAGGACACCGCGCACCGGGTCGCGCTGCTGCGGTTGCAGGCGGCCTGGAACGAGGCCGGGCGGCTGCAGGCGCTGGCTGCCGGGCTGCCGGAGGGCGAGGTTCCGCCGCGGCACCAGTGGTCGGGCTGGATCGCCGCCGGTGCGCGCGAGCCGGCGTCGTCGTCCGCGGACCCGGATGCGGTCACCCGCGCCCCGGACCTGCGCGCGTTGGCATTCGCCCCGCGCACTGCTTCGACCCGATCGTCCGGCTGGCAGCGCGGACTGGCAGCCACCGTGATGTTGGCCCTGGCCGCCGGCCTGGGTTGGGGCGGCTGGCAGTTGGGCGGCCGCCACCAGGCCAGCTATGCCAGCGCGCTGGGCGAGGTGCGCGAAGTCGCGCTGGCCGACGGCAGCCACGCCACCCTCAGCAGCGACAGCCAGTTGGACGTGCGCTTCGATCGCGGCGAGCGCCATGTCGCGCTGCTGCGCGGCGAAGCCTTCTTCGACGTCGCCCACGACACCAGCCGCCCGTTCGTGGTCGAGGCCGCCGGCCACCGCGCCGTGGCGGTGGGCACGCATTACGCGGTGCGTCGCGATGCGGACACGCTGCGGGTGGTGGTGACCGAGGGCCGGGTGCGGCTGGAGGCCAATCCCGGCAGCGACGGCCGCGCCGCGCCGGCGGCGCTGTTGCCGGCCGGCAGCCTGGCCACGGTCGGGCCGACCGGCGTGCTGGTGCGCTCGGTGCCGCTGGCGCAGGCGCAGCGTTACCTGGAGTGGCGAGACGGCTTCCTGGCTTTCGACGACGTGCCGTTGGCGCAGGCGGCCGACGAGTTCAACCGCTTCAACGCGCGCCGGCTGGTGCTGGCCGATCCGGGCGTGGCCGGGATGCGGATCGGCGGCAACTTCCGCTGGTCCAACCTGGACGGGTTCGTCGGCCTGCTCGAACAGGGTTTCCCGGTCCGGGCCGAGCGTCATCCGGACCGGATCGTGCTGCATTCACGTTAGTCCATGCGCGGCCGGCCATGGGGGCATCGGCCGCGTCGTTCGTCCATAGCTCGAAAGAGTGCCGTTCCGGCACCGGGGAGAGAAACCGATGCGTCATCCGTCGCGAGTCCTGCTGTTGAGCCTGGCCTGTTCGACCGCGCTGGCGGCGCAGGCGGCCAATTCTTCCGGCCCGATCAATGTTCCGCCCGGCGACCTGGCGGTCGCGCTCAACACCCTGGCCCGCCAGTCGGACACCCAGCTGGTCTATCGCGCCGACGACCTGAAGGGTCGCCGCACCGCCGGCGTGCAGGGCGCGGCATCGACCGACCAGGCGCTGCAGCAGCTGCTGCACGGCAGCGGCTTCGGCGCCCAGCGCGACCAGGCCACCGGCGCGGTGCTGGTCGCCCGCGTAGACGCGGCGCCCAAGCGCGCACCGGCACCGGCACCGGCCGCGCAGGAGGCCTCCTCCGGTAGTCCGGCCGCGGTGCAGGAAGAAGAAGTGACCGAGATCGCAGCGGTCCAGGTCACCGGCTCGCGCATCCCGCGCGCACAGATCGACGGTCCGGCTCCGATCAGCGTGATCACCGCCGAGGAGATCCGCGCGAACGGCTTCACCTCGGTGCCCGACATCCTGCGTGGCATGACCCAGAACGGCGGCGAGACCCAGAGCCAGCAGTCGGCCAGCGGCGCGGACTTCTCGCCCGGTGCGCAGCAGGTCGACCTGCGCGGCCTGGGCCCCAACCACACCCTGGTCCTGGTCAACGGCCGCCGCATCGCCGACTTCCCGATGCCGTTCAAGGGCCGCAGCAATTTCACCGACATCTCCGGCATCCCGATCGGGATGATCGAGCGGGTCGAAGTGCTGACCGGCAGCGCCTCGGCGATCTACGGCTCGGACGCGATCTCCGGCGTGGTGAACTTCATCCTCAAGAAGAAGGTGGACGGCACCCTGGTCGACATGCGCATCGGCACCACCAGCGATGGCGGCGGCGAGTCGTTCAACGGCACCATCGTCGACGGTTTCGAGCGCGGCCGCTTCAGCGGCCTGTTCGGCGTGGAGCTGCAGTCGCAGACGCCGCTGTGGGCCTACGAGCGCCCGATCCAGGATTCGACCAAGGACGCGCCCACCACCGCCTCGCAGATCGCCCGTCGCGCCTACCTGCGCACTGACTGGTACGACGACTACATCGATCCGGGCCAGGACACCTGCGATGCGCTGGCCGGGCAGAACGGCGGCACCACCTACTACGCGTTCCGTCCGCGCTACGGCTACTACTGCGGCAGCGACGAGTCGATCGGCTACGGCACGATCCTGAGCAAGCGTCGCGGCGTCAACGGCTACGCCTCGATGTCCTACGCCTTCGACAACGGCACCGAGTGGTTCGCCGACGTGCAGCTGGGCTACCACAAGGTCGAGCTGTTCCGCGACGTGAGCTCGTGGGCCTACATGGCGCCGGACGGCAACGAGGAAGGCTACTTCTACAACGACGCCACCGGCGACGTCGAATACTGGCAGCGCCAGTTCTCGCCCGAGGAAATGGGCGGCCTGGACCGCGGCATGGTCGAGACCACGCAGAAGACCTTCGGCCTGACCACCGGCTTCAAGGGCACCTTCGCCCAGGACTGGGACTGGGAGGCCTCGCTGAGCTACTCGCAATACAAGGCCGAGATCAGCTGGCCGCAGATCATCGCCGCGCGCGCCAACGAACTGTTCCTGGGCCCGCAGCTGGGCGTGGACGGCGACGACTTCCCGATCTTCAACGCCGATCCGTCGCGACTGTACACGCCGCTGACGCGCGAGGAGTTCGACAGCATCGCCGCCCGCTCGGTCTACAAGCCGCAGTCGGAAACCGGCACGCTGGCGATGACGGTGAGCAAGGCCGACCTGTTCACCCTGAATGGCGGCGATGCCGGCTTCGCCGGCACGGTCGAGTTCGGCAACCAGTCCTACGACCTCAATCCCGATCCGCTGGCCACGCAGTACTACTACTACAGCTGGAAGGATTCGGACGGACACGGCAGCCGCAACCGCTGGGCCACCGCCGGCGAGCTGCGCATGCCGGTGCTCGACAGCCTGAACTGGAGCCTGGCCGCGCGCTACGACCAGTACCGCTATTCGGGCAACTCGATCGGAAAGCCGACCTGGAGCACCGGCCTGGAGTGGCGGCCGGTCGACAGCCTGCTGGTGCGCGGCTCATACGGCACCGCGTTCCGCGCGCCTGACCTGCACTACGTGTATTCGGGCATCGGCAACGACGAGACCTCCGGCAACGACTACTACTACTGCCTGCTCGACGATGCCGACGACTGCTCCGACTACTCCGAAGGCCTGATCCGGACCCGCGAGGGCAATCGCGAGCTGGACGCGGAGACCAGCACCTCGTGGACCGCCGGTTTCGTCTGGTCGCCGCTGGAAGGCCTGGACCTGTCGGCCGACTGGTTCGACATCGACATGCGCGACCAGGTGCAGGACATGAGCGTGGACGCGATCCTGCGCGACGAGGCCTCGTGCCGGCTCGGCGACCTGGACATCGATTCGCCGACCTGCGTGGACGCGCTCTCGCGTGTGACCCGCACCTCCAACGACACCCTGTACGGCATCTACGTCAACCCGATCAACGTCGCCCGCGAAAGGACCAACGGCGTGGACGTGGCCGCGCGCTACCGCTTCGACAGCTCGATCGGGCGCTGGACGTTCACCTTCAACCACACCTGGGTCAACGAGCACGAGTTCCAGCAGTTCCCGGGCGATCCGGTCGAGGACGAGTTCGCGATCAACAGCGGCTTCGACATCCCGCGCAACAAGAGCAACGCCAGCATCAGCTGGGAGAACGGCACCTGGTCGGCCACGCTGTATGGCCAGCGCCTGGGCAGCCTGCCCAACGGCTGGTCGTACGACCAGGTGTGGGAGGAGGGCGACCCGGGTCCGTGGATCGAGGCGACCTATCGCTACAACGCGTCGATGTCGTACCGCTTCAACGACCGCTCGCGCCTGGCGCTGGCGGTGACCAACCTGGCCAACAAGATGCCGCCGAAGGATCCGACCTACACGGCGTATCCGTACTACGACATCTCCTGGTTCGATTCGGTCGGCCGCACGATCAACCTGCAGTTCACCCACCAGTTCGGCGGCAGCACGCAGTAACGATCGCCAAACGGCCCCGCCTCCATGAAGGAGGCGGGGCCGTTTTCTTTTTCGATGGCGGTGCCGACACCGCACCCGTGCTGAGCGCGGCGCTTAAGCCGGGTGCACCACGCCGAGCACGCGCGGTCCGCGCGCGCCGGTCACCGCGGCCACGTTGCCCGGCCGCTGGGCGAGCGTTTCGCGCGCCAGCCAGGCGAATGCCATCGCCTCGACGAAATCCGGATCCAGCCCATGCGCATCGGTGGTTTCGATGCGCGCGTGCGGCAGGTGCGCGCCGATGCGTGCCAGCAGCTGCGGATTGCGCACGCCACCGCCGCAGGCGATCACCCGCGCGGTACCGGGCTGGTGCGCTTCGAGCGCGCGGGCCATGGTCACCGCGCTCAGTTCCAGCAAGCTGGCCTGCACATCGGCCGGCGACTCGCCGCCGCTCAATCGCGCCGCCACCCAATCCAGGTGGAACTGCTCGCGGCCGGTGCTCTTGGGGGGAGGCAGTGCGAACCAGGCGTCGTCGAGCAGGCGCCCGAGCAGCGCCTCGTCGATGCGACCGCTGGCGGCGAACGCGCCATCGGCGTCGAACGCCTGGCCGGTATGGCGCAGGCACCAGGCATCGAGCAGCGCGTTGGCCGGGCCGGTGTCGAAGCCGCGGACCTGGCCGGCGCGCGGCAGCAGTGTGTAGTTGCCGATGCCGCCGAGGTTGAGCACGGCGCGGTCCTCGTGCGCCGAGTGCAGCAGCGCGGCATGGAAGGCCGGCACCAGCGGCGCGCCGTGGCCACCGGCGGCGACATCGCGGCGGCGGAAGTCGGCCACCGTGGTAATGCCGGTGCGCTCGGCGATCACGTTGCCATCGCCGATCTGCATCGTGAACGGCGCATCGCCGTGCGGGCGGTGGCGCAGGGTCTGCCCGTGCGAGCCGATCGCCGCGACCTGCGCGGCAGGCACCCCGGATTCATCCAGCAGCGCCAGCGCCGCTTCGGCGAACGCGCCGGCGACCTGTACGTCGAGCCGGCCCAGTTCGTCCAGCGAGGTCAGCTCGCCGCCCTGGCCCAGTGCGACCAGGCGCTCGCGCAGCGCAGGCGTCCAGGCGTGGGTGCGCGCCGCATGCAGCCGCAGGCCGGCGGTGCTGGCGTCATCGGGGAATTCGACCAGCGCGGCATCGATGCCGTCCGCGCTGGTGCCGGAGATCAGGCCAAGGAAGAGTCGCGACATGCCGCCATTGTGGCCGAGCCGGGGGCGCGGCGCAGCGGTTGCGAGGCCGGGCTTTCAGGAGAGGGGCGGGGCGCGCGCAGCGCCTGCCGTCCGGCCGCGGCGCGGGGGCCGCAGTGCCTTGTGATCAGATCGCGGTGCAGGGGCCGCGAGTCGTGCTTCCAGGGCGCGGCGACTGGGCCGCGACGCGGGGCGCGGTCAGCCGCGCTTGTTCTTCTTCGCCTTGGCCTGGTCGGCGTGGGCGAACATCAGGTCTTCCATCGACTCCATCCGGGCCAGGGTCGGCGCGGTAGCGGCCTTGAACGCGACCAGGTCCGAACCCTTGAGCGGCTCCGGCGGCGGCATGGTCACCGACAGCGGATTGCGGTGCACGCCGTTGACGCGGAATTCGTAGTGCAGGTGCGGGCCGGTGGCCAGGCCGGTGGAGCCGACGTAGCCGATCACCGTGCCCTGCGCGACCTGCTGGCCCTTCTTGACCTTGCCGAAGCGCGACATGTGCGCGTACAGGGTGGTGTGGCCGCGGCCGTGATCGAGGATCACGACATTGCCGTAGCCGCGCTGGGTGCCGACGAACTGCACGCGCGCATCGCCGGCAGCCATGATCGGCGTGCCGGTGCCGGCGGCGTAGTCCACGCCCTTGTGCATGCGCATGGTGCCCAGCACCGGATGCCGGCGCGAACCGAACTTGGACGACAGCCGCGCGTACGGGATCGGCATGCGGATGAAGCTCTTCTTCAGCGGCCGGCCGTCGGCGGTGAAGTATTCGGCCTTGCCGTTGCGCTCGAAGCGGAAGCCGGTATAGGTCTTGCCGTCGGTGCTGAAGGTCGCCGCCAGGATCCGGCCGGTGCCGATCCGCTCGCCCTCGCGCCAGGTCTCCTCGACCACCGCGCTGAAGCGGTCGCCCGGCTGCACGTCCTTGAAGTCGATGTCGTACTTGAAGATGTCGTCGGTCATCACCGCGATCGCCGCCGGGCTCAGCCCGGCCTTGCGGCCGGCGGCGTACAGCGAATGGTCGATCTCGGCGCTGGTGACGGCCAGGCGGGTGGTGGTGGCGCGCTCGAGCACCTTCTCGTGCATGCGGTCGCCGCGCAGGTCCAGCTCGACCCGCTGGGTCGGGCTGCGGTCGAAGCGGAAGCCGCGCAGCGCGCCGCGCTCGTCCAGCTCGAAGCCCAGCTCGGCGCCGGGGCGCAGGCGGACCAGCGCGTCGCGGTTGGCCGGGTCGTCCAGGATCCGGTGCATGGTCGCGGCGGGCACGCCGCGATCGTCGAACAGGCTGCCCAGGGTCTGGCCGCGCTCGACCTGGACCACTTCCCAGAAGCGGCCGGCGCCTTCGGGCGCGTTCACGGTCAGCGGCGGCAGCTGCAGGGGCAGGGTCGCGTGCGCCTGCGAGGACGGCTGCAGCTGCGAGGAGAAGCCCGGGACGATGGTGGCCAGCAGGGCGCCCAGGGTCGCGAACAGGCTGGCATGCAGCCAGTGGCGACGGGACCAGCGGGTGTTGAAGGCGGCCGGGAACCGTTCCTTCAGCTTGCGATGCAGATGGTGGTGGTGAAGGATGCCGAGGCGGTCGTGGAACTGCTGCTTGCGGACGCGGCCGTGATCGGTCAGGGACATCGCTTAACTTCCTTCACGGGACCCCGGAGTGCGGCCCACTGGGCAGGTACCATAAACACCTCAAACTAGTGCGTCAAACCATTGAAGAAGCTGAACTTTTCACTGGCTTTCCGGTTAACCCGCACGTAACATTTCGTTCAAGTTTGTCATCGCCAGAACTGTGGAGCAGGTCGTGTTTTCCCCCGATAGCAGCCTCGAAGAATCCCTTGCCCTGATCAGCCGTGGCGCCGATGAGATCCTCAAGCGCGAGGAGCTGCAGGCCCGCCTGGCCGCCTCGATGAAGGCCGGCGGCCGCCCGCTGCGGGTCAAGGCCGGCTTCGACCCGACCGCGCCGGACCTGCATATCGGCCATACGGTCCTGCTGAACAAGATGCGCCAGTTCCAGGACCTGGGGCACCAGGTGATCTTCCTGATCGGCGACTTCACCGGGATGATCGGCGACCCGACCGGCAAGAACGTCACCCGCAAGCCGCTGACCCGCGAGGACGTGCTGGCCAACGCCCGCACCTACGAGGAGCAGGTGTTCAAGGTCCTGGACCGCGAGCGCACCGAGGTCCGCTTCAACAGCGAGTGGTTCGGCAAGATGAGCGCGGCCGACATGATCCGCCTGGCGGGCCAGCACACCGTGGCGCGCATGCTCGAGCGCGACGACTTCGCCAAGCGCTACGCGGCGCAGCAGTCGATCGCCATCCACGAATTCCTCTACCCGCTGGTGCAGGGCTACGACTCGGTGGCGCTGCAGGCCGACGTGGAGCTGGGCGGCACCGACCAGAAGTTCAACCTGCTGATGGGCCGCGGCCTGCAGGAGCACCACGGCCAGGCCGCGCAGATCGTGTTGACCATGCCGCTGCTGGAAGGCCTGGACGGCGTCAACAAGATGAGCAAGTCGCTGGGCAACTACATCGGCATCAGCGAGCCGGCGATCGACATCGTGACCAAGACGATGAAGATCGGCGACGAGCTGACCTGGCGCTGGATCGATCTGCTCAGCTTCGATATCTCGCTGGCCGAAGCGGCCAGGCTGCGTGCGGACGTCGAGTCCGGCGCGCTCAATCCGCGCGAAGTGAAGCTGCGCCTGGCGCGCGAGCTGGCCACGCGTTTCCACGATGCCGCTGCCGCCGAGCAGGCCATCGCCGGCTGGCACGCGGTCGTCACCGGCCAGGGCGACACCTCCTCGCTGCCGCTGCAGGATGTGGTCGTGCCGGCCGAAGGCATCCGCATCGCCGCGCTGCTCACCGCCGCCGGGATCACCCCGTCCAACTCCGAGGCCAACCGCAAGCTCAAGGAGCGCGCGGTGAAGGTAGAAGGCGAGGTGGTCGAGGATGCGCAGCTGTCGTTCGCCCCGGGTTTCGAGGGCGTGCTGCAGGTGGGCAAGCGCAACTTCGCGCGCGTGCGGCTGGTGGCTGGCTGAGCGAAGTCGCCGGAGTGGCGCGCATGCCTGTCATGCGCGCTGCATGCGGATTCGCGTGCGATTGCCTAGGGTGATGTTGCGGCGATAGCTGCGCGGCAATCACGGCGCCGCGGCAGCGACAACCAAGTCTCGAAGACTTGAGCGCTCGGACCGGCATCCTCCGCCGGCCCGAAGCGTCAAAGCGCGTGCGTCACCACGCAGTCGCGGCCGGCGCGCTTGGCCGTGTACAGCGCCTCGTCGGCGCCGCGCATCAGCATCGACAGCGGCATCGGCCGGGTCGACATGGCCACGCCCAGGCTGGCGGTGACGCGCACCGGCGGCGCCGGTGAATCCAGGCGCATCGTCGACAGCGACTGGCGGATGCGTTCGGCCAGGTGCTGGGCGTTGGCTGCGTCCGGCCCGGTCACCACGATCACGAATTCCTCGCCGCCGGTGCGCGCGAACACGTCGTGCTCGCGGGTCTGGCCGCGGATGGTGTCGCTGAGCTTCTGCAGCACCAGGTCGCCGATCTCGTGGCCGTAGCGGTCGTTGACGCGCTTGAAGTGGTCCAGGTCCAGCGCGATCACCGCCAGGTGGCTGTTGCGGGTCAGCTGCTCCAGGTCCGGATCCAGCCGTGCGAACAGGCCGCGGCGGTTGAGCGTGCCGGTGAGCGGATCGAGCATCGCCGTCTGCCGCAGCGATTCGGCCGCGCGGAAGCTGGTCAGCATCAGCATGCAGAAGTTGATCAGGTACCAGGTCGACAGGTCGACGTTGACCCACGCATCGTTGGGTCCGTAACGCCCGGTCAGCGCCTGCAGCAGGTCGCGGCCGTAGAGATAGGCCAGCACCACGCAGCCGAGCATCACCAGCCGCGCCGGCACGCGCAGCGGCGGCCCGTCCAGCCGGCGCAGCTGCCACAGCAGGATCGCCAGCATCACCAGTTCGGCCACGCTCATCGCCGCGCCCTGGCCATCGATCGCATCGCCCGCAAGCCAGGCAATCAATGACATGCCCACGAACGCGGGGATCAGCATCCATTCCAGCGGACGCAGCGGGCGCTGCTGGCCGAACTTGATCGCAGCGCCCGCAAGCACCGCCAGGCCGCCGCAGGCGAGCACGCCGCCGATCGCGGCCACGATCACCGTCGCCGTTTCCGAACCGGCGCGCTCCAGGCCCGTGGCGGTGCCATCGAGCATCGCCGCGCCGACCGAGTAGAGGAAGTGGCCGATGCCCCACGACGCGATGCCGCGCACGCCGCGCGACACGCGCGACACGTACCAGAACAGGCCCAGAAGGATTGCCGCCAACGCGCAGTCGGTCAGCAGCAAATTGTAGAAATCGGTGGTCATCCGCCTCCGTTCCGGCATCCAGCGCCGGAGAGCTCCCGCGTCCTGCGGGCGTCCTTACCCGGGGGGCAAGAGTCGCCGATGGCGGCGGCGGCCGGCAAGCCCCGTTGGTTGGGGTGACGGGAAAGGAGGCGCCGCCATTGCCGCCGGCGCCTTCCGGTCGTCGCCGGAGTGCGGCCGATCGCCGCTGGCATCGCCTGCATTGCGCGGGTGGAGGTCGCCGAACCGGGCGCCTTCACACGCGATGACCGGATAGCGCCAGGTCCGCCGTTCAGCTAGCGAACACCCAACGCCCAGGCCCGATGACCCAGCCCTCCAATCGCCGCTCCGTCCGTTTCGCCGGCGTCCTGCTCCTGCTGGGACTGGTGGCGCTGGCCGTGCTGCGCTCGCATCACGGCACGCGGCTGGACAGCTTCACCGTCGATGAGCCCTGGCACATCGTGGCCGGCGTCTCCTACGCGCGCAGCGGCGACTACCGGCTCAACCCGGAGCATCCGCCGTTGGTCAAACTCGCCGCCGGTGCGGCGATGCCGGGCGACTTCGTGCTGCGTCCTGCCGCGCCGCTGCACGAAAAGATGCAGGAGCGGGACATGGTCGAGGAGACGATGTTCTTCGACAACGACGCCGGCCTGGCGCAGCAGCGCGCGCGCACCGCGATGTGGCTGTTGAACGGCGCATTGCTGCTGGCGCTGGGCCTGCTGCTGTGGCGCGCGCTGGGCCTGGCCTGGGCGGCCGGCACGCTGGCGTTCCTGGCGATCGAACCGACCGTGGCCGCGCACCTGCCGGTGGTGATGACCGACCTGCCGCTGGCGCTGACCCTGTCGATCGCCGCTGCGTGCGCAGGCCTGCTCGCCGCCGGTTGGCGCTGGCGCTGGTCGGCGGGGTTTGGCGTAGCCCTGGGCCTGGCGCTGGGGGCGAAGCATTCGGCGCTGGCGGGCGTCGGCGGCCTGCTGGTCTTGCTCGCGGTGGCGGCGCTGTCGGCCTGGCGTGCGCATGGGATCGGCGGCGTGCTGGGTCGGCTTGCGAAACTGGCCGTCGCATTGCTGCTGGCGCTGGTCGTGCTGTGGGCGCAGTACGGCTTCCACTTCCACGCAGGCGTCGATGGCAGCGACGGATTCAATCGCGACCTGCCGGGCAAGATCGCCGAACTGCAGAGCGACCACTGGCGCGAAGGCATCGCCCTGGCCGACCGCTTGCACCTGTTGCCGCGCAGCTATCTGTGGGGCCTGGCCGATACCGTGCGCACCGGCGTGGAGGGCCGCGCGATCAGCGAGCATTTCGTCTGGGGCAAGACCTATCGCGGCGACGCGCCCTGGTTCAGCTGGCCGGCGATCATCGTGGCCAAGGTGCCGCTGGCGCTGTTGCTGTGGAGCGTGCTGGGAGTCGTGGCGCTATGCCGCATGTCGCTGCCGCCACCCGCGCGCTGGACGTTGGCGGCCATGCTCGCGGCCAGCGCGTTCCACATGCTCGCGCTGGTCGGCTCCGGCGCGATCTGGGGCGGCATGCGCCACGCGATGCCGGTGCTGGTCACCCTCGCCGTGCTGGCCGGAGCGGCGGTGCAGTACGCGTGGCAGCGGCGCTCGTGGGCCTGGGGCGCGCCGGCGCTCGCATTGCCGGTGCTCGCGCTGGCAATGACGGTGCGCGAGCCGCGCGTGTGGGAGTACCACAACGAACTGGTCGGCGGCACCGGCGGTGCGTACCGCTACTTCGTCAACGAAGGCCTGGACCTGGGCCAGCGCTTCGGCGAGATCCGCGAATTCAACGATCGCGTCATCCGGCCCAGTGGCCAGCCGGTGTATTCCAGCTACTGGATGGGCGAGGAACAGGTGCGCGCCGCGGGCCTCAATTACCACCGCCGGGTCGAGAGCCTGCAGGACGACAACGTGCAGGGCCTCTACGAGGGCTACTTCATCCACCCCAGCCAGCAACGCCTTCCCTGGCCGACCTGGGACTGGGATCCGAAGGAAGCCTTCGCCGGGCTGCACAAGGTCGCCACGTTCGGAAATGTCGATATCTGGCAAGGTCGCCAGGTGCGCCCGCGCACGCGCGCCAACAGCCTGTCCGACGAGGTGCTGGACTACATCTACAAGCAAGGCGGACAGGACTGGCCGCTGGTGGCGGCCAAGCTGGAAGAGGTGGTGGCGGTCGTGCCGCAGTCGATGGTCAATGGCATCGAGCTGGGCAATGCGTACGTGCGCATGGGCGATGGCCCGTCCGCGATCCGCGCTTACCGGCGCTTTCTCGACCAGGACAAGGCGCCGGTGGATGCGGACGTGCGGCGCCAGGTCGAAGCGCAGATCGAGCGCATCCGCACTGCCGGCGATGCGGTGGCCACGATCGAGCCGCTGCGCAATCCGTGGCTGGAATAGCGTCCGCGCAGGTTGCCCGGCGCGGACGCTGCGAGCTGCAGGATCAGTCGCCCAGCGTGAGCAGCGAGGCGTTGCCGCCGGCAGCGGTCGTGTTGACCGTCACCGTCTTCTCGGTGGCAAAGCGCGGCAGGTAGTGCGGTCCGCCGGCCTTGGGGCCGGTGCCGGACAGGCCCTGGCCGCCGAACGGCTGCACGCCGACCACCGCGCCGATCTGGTTGCGGTTGACGTAGACGTTGCCGACCTTCACCCGCGACACGATCCGGCCGACGGTCTCGTCGATGCGCGAATGCACGCCCAGGGTCAGGCCGTAGCCGGTGGCGTTGATCTGCCCGATCACCGCGTCGAGCTGGTCGCCCTTCCAGCGGATCACGTGCAGCACCGGGCCGAACACTTCGCGCTGCAGCTGCGACAGCGACTGCAGCTCGTACGCGCGCGGCGCGAAGAAGGTGCCGTGCGTGGTCGCCTCGTCCACCGCGACGGTGGCGATGTGGCGGGCCTCGCGGTCCATGCGCTGCGCGTGGGCCTGCAGCAGGTCCAGCGCGTCGGCGTCGATCACCGGGCCCACGTCGGTGGCCAGCGTGCCGGGTTCGCCGACCTTCAGTTCGGACATCGCGCCGGCGAGCATGGTCATCACCTTGTCGGCGATGTCGTCCTGCACGAACAGCACGCGCGCGGCCGAGCAGCGCTGGCCGGCGGAGGTGAACGCCGAGGCGATCGCATCCTTGACCAGCTGCTCGGGCAGCGCCGAGGAGTCGGCGATCAGCGCGTTCTGGCCGCCGGTCTCGGCGATCAGCACGGCGATGGCGGAATCCTCGCGCGCGGCCAGGGCGCGGTTGATCGCGCGGGCGGTGTCGGTCGAGCCGGTGAAGGCCACGCCGGCCACGCGCGCATCGGCGGTCAGCGCGGCGCCGACGGTGGCGCCGTCGCCGGGCACGAACTGCAGCACGTCGACCGGCACGCCGGCTTCATGCAGCAGCTTCACCGCGGCATGGCCGACCAGCGAGGTCTGCTCGGCGGGCTTTGCGATCACGCTGTTGCCGGCGGCCAGTGCGGCGCAGACCTGGCCCAGGAAGATCGCCAGCGGGAAATTCCACGGGCTGATGCACACGAACACGCCGCGGCCCTGCAGCTGCAGCACGTTCGATTCGCCGGTCGGGCCCGGCAGCTGCTCGGGGGCGCCGAACTGGCGACGCGCCTGGGCGGCGTAATAGCGCAGGAAGTCGACCGCCTCGCGCACTTCGGCGACCGAGTCGGGCAGGGTCTTGCCGGCTTCGCGCACGCACAGCGCCATGAACTCGGGCATGCGCTGCTCGAGCAGGGTGGCGGCGTGCTCGAGGATCGCCGCGCGGCTGGCGGCCGGAGTGCGGTCCCACGCCGGCTGCGCGGCCACGGCATTGGCCAGCGCGCGCTGCACGGTGGCCGCATCAGCCGGCTGCCAGTGGCCCACGACCTGGCGGCGATCGGCCGGGCTGGTCACGGCGATGGCCTCGCCGGCAGTGGTGGCGCCCGGCACCAGCGGCGCGGCGCGCCACGGGCCGGCATGCTCGTTCAGGCGCGCGGCCAGGGCCTGCAGTTCGTTGTCGTCGGCGAAGTTGGCGCCCATGGAGTTGTCCCTGTCGAAGCCTTGCTGGGTATAGAGGTCGCGCGGCAGCGGAATGCGCGGATGCGGAATGGAGTCGAAGCCAGCCACGGTGATCACCGGGTCCTGGACCAGGTCGGTCACCGGCACGTCCTCGTCGGTGATGCGGTTGACGAAGCTGGAGTTGGCGCCGTTCTCGAGCAGGCGGCGGACCAGGTACGGCAGCAGGTCTTCATGGCTGCCGACCGGCGCGTACACCCGGCACGGCACGCCCAGGCGATCGGCCGGCACAACTTCGGCGTAGAGGTCGTCGCCCATGCCGTGCAGCTTCTGGTGTTCGTAGTCGCGGCCGCCGGCAACGGCGCGCACCGCGGCGATGGTCTGCGCGTTGTGCGTGGCGAACATCGGATAGATCGCATCGCGGTGGGTGAACATGCGCCGCGCGCACGCCAGGTAGGACACGTCGGTGTTCTGCTTGCGGGTGAACACTGGATAGCCGGCCTGGCCTTCGACCTGGGCGCGCTTGATCTCCGCGTCCCAGTACGCGCCCTTGACCAGGCGCACCGGGATGCGGCGACCGACGCGGCGGGCCAGGTCGGCGAGGAAGTCGATCACGAACGGCGCGCGCTTCTGGTACGCCTGCACGGCCAGGCCGTAGCCTTCCCAACCTTCCAGCGAAGGATCGGAGAAGGTCGCCTCGATCAGGTCCAGCGACAGCTCCAGGCGGTCGCTTTCCTCGGCGTCGACGGTGTAGCCGATGCCGTAGGACTTCGCCAGCTGCGCCAGCTCGAGCACCGCCGGCGCCAGCTCGGCCATCACCCGCTCGCGATTGGCGTGCTCGTAGCGCGGGAACAGCGCCGACAGCTTGATCGAGATGCTCGGCGCGGCGAACACATCGCTGCCGACGTAATTGCCGCTGCGCCCGATCGCATGGATCGCGTCGCGGTAGGCCTGCAGGTAGCGCCTGGCGTCCTTCATGGTCAGCGCGCCTTCGCCGAGCATGTCGAACGAATAGCGGTAGTCGGCATTGTCGCCCTTCTTCGAACGCGCCAGCGCCTCGGAGATGGTGCGGCCCATGACGAACTGATGGCCCATGATCCGCATCGCCTGGCGCACGGCCAGGCGCACCACCGGCTCGCCGACGCGGCCGACCAGGCGCTTGAACGCACCGGGCACGTCGTGGCGGGTGAGGTCGTTGAGACCGACCAGCTTGCCGGTGAGCATCAGGCCCCAGGTCGAGGCGTTGACCAGCACCGACTCGCTCTGGCCCAGGTGCTTTTCCCAGTCCGCGTCGCCGAGCTTGTCGCGGATCAGCTTGTCGGCCGTCTCCTGGTCGGGGATGCGCAGCAGCGCTTCGGCCACGCACATCAGCAGCACGCCCTCCTCGCTGCCCAGGTCGTACTGGCGCATGAAGGCCTCGATCGCGCCCTGGTCGTGGACGCGGGCGCGCACGCGGCGGACCAGATCGGCGGCCAGCGCGTCGATCTCGCCCTGGACCAGCGGCTCCTGCCGGGCCTGCAGCAGCAGTTCGCGGACGTGGGTGGCCTCGTCGCGCAACCAGGCGGCGGTGATCGCCGCGCGCAGCGCCGACGGCGGCGCGATGGCGGGCGCGACCGGGATGGTGGCGTCGGGGGAGAGGCTGGAATTCGGGGCGGGCGAGGCGGTCATGGTTCGAGGTCGGCTGCTGGAACGAACGCCTGGGTCGGCCGGCGACAACCGCGGAGCGGCGTGCCGGGCACAGGAGCGGGCTGGCGGGGCGCCAAGCCGACCATGATGGCGGGGGGACAGTTACGTTGGCTTGACGGATTCCGGCGGCGCCGGCGAGGGAGGCGGCACAAAGCCGGTGCCGGGCATCGGCCGGGCGGGCGCGGTGGCCGCCTCCCTTGGGCGACGGGCGATTTCATAGAGCGGGCCTTGGCCCGCGGGGCGTGTCCGGACGGTTTGGACCGTCGAAGCGCAGCGGAGCTGGCCCGGCCCTATGGAACGCGCGGTCCGGGCCTCACCCCTGCCGCAGCGCCCGGTACTCGCTCGGGGTCATCCCGGCCAGGGCCACGAAGCGGCGGGTGAAGGCGCTCTGGTCGCTGAAGCCGCAGGCCTGGGCGATGCTGGCGATGCTGCCGGGGCCGTGCAGGCGGTGCATCGCGGCCTGGATCCGGATCCGGGTCAGCAGCTGCAGCGGGGTCAGCTGGAAGACCTTCTGGAAGGTGCGCTCGAGCTTGGACTCGGAGAAGCCGGTGATCGCCAGCAGGTCGTGGATGCGGATGTTGCCGGCGTAATGCCGGTTCATGTGCACCAGCGCCTCGCGCAGGGACAGATAGTCGGCGCCCAGCCCCTCGCGGCTGGCCAGGTCGCGGGAGATCCCGATCAGGCCGGCAACCTGGCCGTCCACCCGCAGCGGCCGCTTGCAGGTCAGGCACCAGCCCGGCTCCTGGTCGGAGAACAGGTGCAGCTCCAGCAGGTTGTCGATCACCGCCCCGTCCAGCACCTGCTGGTCCTGCAGGCCGTAGGTCGCGCCCAGGCCGCTGGGGTACACCTCGCTGGCGCGCTTGCCGATGATCTCCCGGCGCGAGCGCAGGCCCAGCCGGCGCAGCATGGTGGCGTTGACGTGGGTGTAGCGGCCCTCGCGGTCCTTGATGAAGAACAGGACGTCGGGGATCGAGTCGAACAGGGCCTCGACCTCGGCGGCGTCCACGGTCGGCGGGGCGGGATTCACGTCGGAGGGCGCGCTGGGATCGGGAGGACGGGCCATTCTAGGGCCTGCGACGGCCCGGTCCGGTTCGCGTCACACGACCCTCGGGAGCCCGGTCCGGGCCCGCCAGGACGGGCTCGGAGGGTGTGCGCCGGATCAATGCAAGTTGCCGCTGGATGTGCTCAACGCTTACCATCCCGGTGTTTTCCGCAGGCGGCAGGCGGCGGTGGGCGTCATGATCGAAGTGGTCCCGACCAGGTCCGGCGAGGCCGGTGCGCAGCTGCGGTTGCGCCCGCCGCGGGCCCTGACGGCCCGCCAGTTCAGGGCGCTGTTCGCCGCGCTGGCGGGGGCGATGTGGCTGGTGGCCGGTCTGGGCTGGCTGGCCGGCAACGTCTTCGCCCCGGCGTTCGCCCTGCTGCACAGCGCGGGGGTCGCGCTGGCGCTGCGATGGCTGTGGCGCAGCGGAGAACACGGCGAGGAAATCGCCATCGACCCGGAGACGGTGGAAGTCCACCGGCCGGGCGGTGTCGTATTCAGCGCCCATCCGCATTGGGTGCGGGTGCAGGTGGAGGGGGACGATGGCAGGGTCACGCTGTCGTCCAGCGGCAGGCGGGTCGAGGTGGGCGCTTTCCTGGGCCCGGCCGAACGTTCGCAGCTGGCGCGCTGTTTGAAGGATTTCCTGGCGGCCGCAGCAGATGGCGGGGGCCGCAACCGATGACGCAACCAGGGTCTAGGCAATGATGCAAGCGAAGGGATGGTGGAAGCGGTTGATCGCGGCGAGCGCGCTGTTGGCGGCTCCCGTGTTGGCCTGGGCCCAGTCGGCGGACCCGCACCGCTGGCAGTTGAACATGGGGCGCGGCGTCACCGCTTCCTCGCAGAACGCCTATGAAGCCCACATGATCGTGCTGATCGTGTGCGTGGTCATCGGCGTCATCGTGTTCGGCGCGATGGGCTACGCGATGTTCAAGTTCCGCCGCTCCAAGGGCGCGGTCGCGGCGCAGTTCAGCCACAACACCACCGCCGAGGTGATCTGGACGGTGATCCCGGTCCTGATCCTGATCGCGATGGCGTGGCCGGCCACGGCCAAGCTGATCGCCATGTACGACACCCGCGACTCGGAGATGACCGTCAAGGTCACCGGCTACCAGTGGATGTGGAAGTACGAGTACCTGGGCGAGGGCGTGGCTTTCACCAGCCGCCTGGACCGCGAGTCCGACCGGATCCGCCAGAGCGGCGAGCAGCCCAGCTTCGAGGCCAACCCGCACTACCTGCTGGACGTGGACAACCGCCTGATCCTGCCGGTGGACACCAAGGTCCGCTTCGTCATCACCTCCGACGACGTCATCCACGCCTGGTGGGTGCCGGCGCTGGGCTGGAAGCAGGACGCGATCCCGGGCCTGATCAACGAGGCCTGGACCGAGATCAAGACCCCGGGCGTGTACCGCGGCCAGTGCGCCGAGCTGTGCGGCAAGGACCACGGCTTCATGCCGATCGTGGTCGAGGCGGTGTCCAAGGAAGAATTCGCCAAGTGGCTGGCGGCCAAGAAGCCGGCCCCGGCTGCCGAGCCGGCTCCGGCCGCTCCGGTCGAAGCTGCTCCCGCCGCCGAAGCCGCGCCGGTCGAACCGGCTGCAGGCGATGCCGCCCCCGCGCCGCAGGCTGCCGCCCCCGAGGCGGCCGCTTCGCAGGGCTGATCCGGGTCGGTCCGACACGAACAACGCAACGGTCGCCCAGCGGCCGCCACGCAAACGCATTCCAGAGGTAGCAACGCCATGGCCCATTCCGCCGCCGAGCACCACGACGACCACCACGGCCACAAGCAGGGGTTCTTCGAGCGCTGGTTCTTCTCGACCAACCACAAGGACATCGGCACGCTGTACCTGCTGTTCGCCTTCGTGATGTTCATCATCGGCGCCGGCATGAGCGTGATCATCCGCCTGGAGCTGATGCAGCCGGGCCTGCAGCACGTCACTCCCGAATTCTTCAACCAGATGACCACCGTGCATGCGCTGGTCATGATCTTCGGCGGCGTGATGCCGGCCTTCGTCGGCCTGGCCAACTGGATGATCCCGCTGCAGGTCGGCGCGCCGGACATGGCGCTGCCGCGCATGAACAACTGGTCCTTCTGGATCATGCCGTTCGCCTTCACCCTGCTGCTGATGACCCTGTTCCTGCCGGGCGGCGCGCCGGCCGGCGGCTGGACGCTGTATCCGCCGCTGTCGCTGCAGGGCGGCTACAACGTGGCGTTCACCATCTTCGCCATCCACATGATGGGCATCAGCTCGATCATGGGCGCGATCAACATCATCGCCACCGTGCTCAACATGCGTGCCCCGGGCATGGACCTGCTGAAGATGCCGATCTTCTGCTGGACCTGGCTGATCACCGCGTTCCTGCTGATCGCGGTCATGCCGGTGCTGGCGGGCGCGGTCACCATGCTGCTGACCGACAAGTTCTTCGGGACGAGCTTCTTCAATGCCGCCGGTGGCGGCGACCCGGTGATGTTCCAGCACATCTTCTGGTTCTTCGGCCATCCCGAGGTCTACATCATGATCCTGCCCGCCTTCGGCGTGGTCAGCGAGATCATCCCGACCTTCAGCCGCAAGCCGCTGTTCGGCTACCAGGCGATGGTCTACGCGACCGCCTCGATCGCGTTCCTGTCGTTCATCGTCTGGGCCCACCACATGTTCACCGTGGGCCTGCCGCTGGGCGGCGAGATCTACTTCATGTTCGCCACGATGCTGATCGCGGTGCCCACCGGCGTGAAGGTGTTCAACTGGGTCAGCACCATGTGGAAGGGCTCGCTGAGCTTCGAAGCGCCGATGCTGTGGTCGGTGGCCTTCGTGATCCTGTTCACCATCGGCGGCTTCTCCGGCCTGATGCTGGCCATCGTGCCCGCGGACTTCCAGTACCACGACACCTATTTCGTGGTCGCGCACTTCCACTACGTGCTGGTCACCGGCGCGGTGTTCGGCCTGATCGCCGCGGTGTACTACTGGTGGCCCAAGTGGACCGGCCGCATGTACAACGAGACGGCGGCCAAGTTCCACTTCTGGTGGACGACGGTGTTCGTCAACGTGCTGTTCTTCCCGCAGCACTTCCTGGGCCTGGCCGGCATGCCGCGCCGCATCCCGGACTACAACGTGGTGTTCGCCGACTGGAACATGGTCAGCTCGATCGGTGCGTTCGGCATGTTCGTCACCCCGTTCATGATGGCGGCGATCCTGCTGTACTCGCTGCGCAACGGCGCCAAGGCGCAAGCGCGCGCCTGGGAATCGGCGCGCGGCCTGGAGTGGACCGTGCCGTCGCCGGCGCCGCACCACACCTTTGCGACTCCGCCGGTGATCAAGGATGGTGACCTGGCGCACGGTGACGTCAGTCACTGATCCGAATCCCTCGGAAAAGCCGGCACATCCATGTGCCGGTTATCAAGGGTAGGAGCCGGGATGCCGGCGACCCAGGCAACTGAAGAACACGAAGTCATGACCGCACCGAGCGACCACAACCAGGACAACGCGCAGCGCCGCAAAGGCGTGGCGCGTACGGCGTGGACCATCGGGCTGGTGGCGGTGGCGATCTACGTGGCTTTCATCCTGTCGGGCGTGCTCAACGCATGAGCCAGGCGCAGGCCCCGGCCAAGCGTGGCGCCGGCTGGCTGAAGCTGGTGGGCGTGGCCGTGCTTGCGTTCGCGTTCACCTTCTCGCTGGTGCCGCTGTACCGGATCGCTTGCGAGAAGGTGTTCGGCATCCGCCTGGAGGGCGGCACCGGGCAGGCCCGTGCGGGCGCCGCCGCCGCCGCGGGCGCGGCCGATCGCAAGGCGCGCACGGTGATCGTGCAGTTCGACGGCGGGGTCAATTCCAAGCTGCCGTGGGCGTTCGAGCCCGAGCAGCTGACCATGGAAGTGGTGCCCGGCGAGCTCAACGAGGCGCTGTACTTCGCGCGCAACGATGGCGACCGGGCGATCGTCGGCAGCGCGGTGCCTTCGGTGGCGCCGGCGCGCGCGTCGGGCCACTTCACCAAGACCGAGTGCTTCTGCTTCACCGCCCAGACGCTGCAGCCGGGCGAGAAGCGCGACATGCCGGTGCGTTTCATCGTCGATGCGGACCTGCCCGACGACGTCAAGACGATCACCCTGTCCTACACTTTCTTCAAGAACGAGGACCTGACCGCGCGACTGGGCGCGGCACAGGCCACCAACGCGCCGCATGCGGCGCCCTGACGAGCACGGAAATACCGCCATGGCCCAACCTCAGACGGACCACTACTTCGTACCGACCCACAGCAAGGCGCCGATCATGGCTTCGGTCGCGCTGTTCACGCTGATGATCGGCGTGGCCTGCTGGCTCAACGGCATCGGCTGGGGCAAGTGGGTGTTCTTCACCGGCGTGGCCGCGATGATCGCGGTGCTGTTCTACTGGTTCAGCGAGGTGGTGCGCGAATCGCTGGCCGGTCATTACAACCGCCAGGTCGACGTGTCCTTCCGGATGGGGATGATCTGGTTCATCTTCTCCGAGGTGATGTTCTTCGCCGCGTTCTTCGGCGCGCTGTTCTACGCGCGCCACCTGGCGCTGCCGTGGCTGGGCGGCGAAGGCGACGGCGTGATGACCAACGCGCTGCTGTGGGACGGCTACACCGATGCCTGGCCGACCGCCGGCCCGGGTGCGGTGGGTGGCGAGTTCCAGACCATTCCGGCCTGGGGCCTGCCGCTGCTCAACACGCTGATCCTGCTGACCTCCGGCGTGACCCTGACCATTGCGCACCATGCGCTCAAGGCCAACGCCCGCGGCCAGGTGCTGCTGTGGCTGGGCCTGACCGTGGTGCTGGGCCTGCTGTTCCTGTTCTTCCAGGCCGAGGAATACATCCACGCCTACACCGAGCTGAACCTGACCCTGGGTTCGGGCATCTACGGCTCGACGTTCTTCATGCTCACCGGCTTCCACGGCGCGCACGTGCTGCTGGGCACGATCATGCTGGCAATCATGTGGCTGCGCGTGGCCAAGGGCCACTTCACTCCCGACAACCATTTCGCCTTCGAAGCGGCCGCGTGGTACTGGCACTTCGTGGACGTGGTCTGGCTGGCGCTGTTCCTGTTCGTCTACGTGCTCTGATGCACGCAGGCCGGCAGGCGCCGGCGCAACGCTGGAATGCCGACAGGGACGCCTCCGGGCGTCCCCGTCGTTTCCGGGGTCAGCGACCGACGCCGTGCGGCTGGATCACGCCGGTCCAGATGCCCAGGATGACCAGCAGGATCAGCGCCACCGACAGGCCGATGCGGCGGGTGAGCGCGTTGACCGTGCGCTTGCTCTGGCCGCGGTCGACCAGCAGGTAATACAGGGCCGAGCCGAGGTTCCACAGGATGACGATCAGGAACGCCACCACCAGCAGGGTCTTGAGCGAATCGTTCACGGCGGAAGCCTTCGTGGGGGCGTGGAAAAGATGCCCGGCATTATCGCAGGCCGGCGCGGGGCTGGCGCGATGAGCGGTCGCCGCCTGCCGCTGTGGGCCGGATGGCTGCTGGCGCTGCTGGTGGCTGTGCTGTGCGCCTCACTAGGCGTCTGGCAGCTGCACCGGATGCAGGCCAAGCAGGCCCAGCTCGACGCGGCGGCCCGGGTGCTGGACGAGCGCAAGGCGCAGCCGCTGGACAGTGCGACCGATCCGGCTCGCGTGCGCGCCTACGACTGGGCCGGCGGCACCGGCCACTTCCTGCCATTGCCTGCGGTGCTGCTGGACAACCAGAACCGCGCCGGCCGCGCCGGCGTGCGCGCCTACCGCGTGTTTCAACCCGATGCGGTCCAGTCCGATGCCGCGGCTGTGCAGCCGCTGCTGGTGGACCTGGGCTGGCTGCCGCTGCCGGGCGACCGGCATTTGCCGACCGTGCCGATGCCTGCCGACACGCGCGTAAGCGGGCTGCTGTCCGCGCCGCCTTCGCCGGGACTGGTCGCGCCGGTCGTCGAGCCGCAGGCCGATGGCACGCTGCTGGTGGTCGCGCTGGCGCCCGATGCGGTCGCCGGCGCGCTGCACCTGCCCGCGTTGGCGCCGCGCGTGCTGCGGCTGGATCCGGACCTGCCGCTGGGCTACGTGCGCGACCTGGAAGTGCTGGCCAACACCCTGCCACCGGAGCGCCATCTGGGCTATGCGGTGCAATGGTTTGCCCTGTCGGCGGCGGTGCTGGTGATCGCGCTGCTGCTCACCCTGCGCGCCCGCCGCCGGCGCTGAACCCGTCGGCCATGCCTGTCGTGCGAAAATCCACCCCATGAACCTGCCTGCCCCCGATCCCGCCCGCACCCGCCGCGGGCGATTGATGCTGATTGCCCTGTTCCTCATGTTCTTCGGCAGCGCCGCTGGCGCCGGCCTGCTGCGCCTCAGTGGCTGGATGCCGGCCGGCCTGAAGAACCACGGCGAGCTCCTCCAGCCGCCGTCCGACCTGCGCGATGCGCGCCTGCTGCTGGCCGATGGCACGCCGTACGCGTGGGATCCGGCTGCGCGGACCTGGCGGATTGTGGTCGCGCCGCCGGCCGGTTGCGCGACGGACTGCGAGCAGCTGCTCGCCGAACTGGACAAGGTCTGGCAGCTGTTCGGCCACAACGCCGACAAGGTCGAGATCCTGTGGCTGGGCGCGTTGCCTGCCGGCGCGCCCGCGCTGCCGGAGCTGCGCGCGCTGCGCGACGACGCGCAGGTGCGCGCCACGCTGCCGCGCGTCGACGACCCGGCCGGCATCCCGCTGTACGTGGTCGATCCCAACGGATTCGTGATCCTGCGCTATCCGCCGCAGGCCGATCCGGCCGGCATCCGCACCGATGTCGCCCGGCTGCTGAAACTGAAGTGAGGTCACAGCGCCGATGAACGCGATCACCCGTCCCGCGGTGGCCCGCCACTTCCATCGCATCGCCTGGCTGGCGGTGGCGCTTACCGCCTGCGTGGTCGTATTCGGCGCGTTCGTGCGCCTGTCCGATGCCGGCCTGAGCTGCCCCGACTGGCCGACCTGCTACGGCCGCGCCACCTGGCCCTCGGCGCCGCAGGACGCGGCCGCGCATGCGGCCAGCGAGATCCGTCCGTTCGAAACGCACAAGGCCTGGCGTGAGCAGGTGCACCGCCACCTGGCCGCTTCGCTGGGCGTGCTGGTGCTGATCCTGGCGTTGATGGCCGCGCGTCGGCGCCGCTTCGGCATCGGCGTGATCGTCGGTGCTTCGGCGCTGGTCGCCGCTGCGATCCCGGCCTACATGGTCGGACAGATCGGCCTGGCGTTCGCGCTGGCCGGTGCGGGCGAGGCGATCCTGCTGCTGGCCGCATTGCGCTGGTCGAACATCGACCTGGCCCGCGCGGCGGTGCTGACGCTGGCGGTGATCGTGTTCCAGGCGCTGCTGGGCAAGTGGACGGTCACGCTGCTGCTCAAGCCGATCATCGTGATGGGCCACCTGCTCGGCGGCCTGACCACGTTCTCGCTGCTGCTGTGGATGGCCTGGCGCGCGACCAACCTGCCGATCCGCCTGGCCGATGCGCGCGTGCTGCGTCGCTGGCTGATCGCCGGCGTGGTCGTGCTTGGCGTGCAGATCGCGCTGGGCGGCTGGACCAGCGCCAACTACGCCGCACTGGCCTGCGGCGGCGGCGGCTGGACCACCGCGCAGCACCACTATCTCGACTTCCCGCAATGTGTTGGCCAGTGGTGGCCGCCGACCGATTTCCGCGAGGGCTTCGTGCTCTGGCGCGGCGTCGGCGTGGACTACGAAGGCGGCGTGCTCGACGGTGCATCGCGCATCGCGATCCAGATGGCGCATCGGATGATGGCCGTGGTCGTGGCCGTGTACCTGCTGTGGCTGGCGCTGCGCCTGTACCGGATGCCGGGCATGCGCGGCTGGGCGGCGACGCTGGGCCTGCTGGTGGTCGCGCAGGTCAGCCTGGGCGTGCTCAACGTCAAGCTGGCGCTGCCGCTGGCGGTGGCCGTGCTGCACAACGCCGGCGCGCTGGCGTTGCTGTCGGTGCTGGTGACGCTGCTGGCGCGGCTCAGGGAACCCGAGTCGGTCGCATGAGCGCCATTCCCCTCTGGCGCCAGTACCTGGAGCTGACCAAGCCGCGCGTGGTCGCGCTGCTGGTGTTCACCGCCCTGGTCGGCATGTTCCTGGCTGTGCCCGGCCTGCCGCCGGCGCGCGAGGCGGTGTTCGGACTGCTGGGCATCTGGCTGGCCGCGTCCTCGGCCGCGGCAATCAACCACCTGATCGATCAGCGCATCGACAAGGTGATGGCACGCACCGCGCACCGGCCGCTGGCCACCGGCGCGTTGCGCCCGGGGCAGGTGCTGGCGTTCGCGCTGGTGCTGGGCATCGCCTCGATGCTGGTGCTGGTGCTGTTGGTGAACACGATCACCGCGGTGCTGACCTTCGCCTCGCTGATCGGTTACGCGGTGGTCTACACCGGCTGGCTCAAGCGCGCCACGCCGCAGAACATCGTGATCGGTGGCGTGGCCGGCGCGGCGCCGCCGTTGCTGGGCTGGGCCGCGGTCACCAACATGGATGGGCCGTGGGACTGGCAGCATGCGTTGCTGCTGGTGCTGATCATCTTCGTGTGGACGCCGCCGCATTTCTGGGCGCTGGCGATCTTCCGTCGCGACGATTACGCGCGTGCGCTGATCCCAATGCTGCCGGTGACCCACGGCGTCACCTACACGCGCTGGCAGATCCTGTTCTACACCGTGCTGCTGCTGCAGGTGAGCATCCTGCCGGTGGTGTTCGGCATGAGCGGGTTCTTCTACCTGGGCGGCGCACTGGTGCTGGGCAGCGTGTTCCTCTGGTACGCCTGGCGCCTGCTCGATCCGCCGGACGAGCTGTTCGCCATGCGCGTGTTCAACTACTCGATCATCTACCTGATGGCGCTGTTCGCCTTCCTGCTGGTCGACCACTGGCTGCCGCTTCTTCTGGGCAGCTGACTGCTGGGCAGCTGAGCCGGCGCCGATCGCGCCGGAGCGGTGCGGTCGGTTTCAAGCCATCTTCGAATCATTCCTGACGTGCGATGCCGGCGGTGCGTGCCGCCGGCATCGTGGGCTTCATGTGCGCAGGCCGCTCCGTTTGCGGGAGCGGCGTGCCTTGAGGTCGTCAGCCGCCGCCGGCTGGCTTGGCCTTTTCGGCGGCCCTCTTCTCGCGGTTGCGTATCCACATGTTGATCGCCTCCACGAACACCGAGAAGGCCATTGCGGTGTACACGTAACCCTTCGGGATGTGCATGCCGAAGCCGTCGGCGATCAGCACCAGGCCGATCATGATCAGGAACGCCAGCGCGAGCACCTTGACCGTCGGGTGGCGCTCGACGAAGTCGCCGATCGGGCCGGCGAAGGCCAGCATGAAGGCGATCGAGATCACGATCGCGGTGACCATGACCCAGCGCTCGTCGACCATGCCCACCGCGGTGATGATCGAGTCCAGCGAGAACACGATGTCCAGCACCATGATCTGGGCGATCACGCCGGCGAACGAGGTCGCCGCGCGCTTGAGCGAGGGATCGCCGCCGGCGCCTTCCACCTTGTGGTGGATCTCCAGGGTGGCCTTGGCGATCAGGAACAGGCCACCGCCGATCAGGATCATGTCGCGCCACGAGAACGGCTGGCCGAAGGCCTCGAACACCGGATAGGTCAGGCGGGTGATCCAGACGATGGCGAACAGCAGCGCCAGGCGGGTGATCGCCGCACCGGCGATGCCCAGGCGACGGGCGGCGGCGCGCTGCTCCGGCGGCAGGCGGCCGGCCAGGATCGAGATGAAGATGATGTTGTCGATGCCCAGGACCAGTTCAAGCGCGGTCAGGGTCGCCAGGGCGATGAGGATTTCGGGAGTAAACAGGGATTCCATGGCGGGTTCGGTCGAAAAGGTGCGGCCGGAGGGTGCCGGCGTGCGCGTGCACGCGGCGTCGTGGGGTCAGGGCAGGATGCGGCGGGTCTGGCTAGAAGTCGAACAGCTCGCCCAGCAGCGACTTGGGCTTGCGCGGCTTGTGGCCGTAGCCATGGGAGTCGTGGTGGCCGTGCGGGCGCGGTGTTTGCCGCTCTTCGGGGCGGTAGGCCGGGCGCTGGGCGGGCACTTCGGCGCCGGCGCGTTCGATCAGGCGGTCCAGTTCACCGCGATCGAGCCAGACGCCGCGGCATTGCGGGCAGTAGTCGATCTCGATGCCCTGGCGATCGGTCATGGCCAGGTTGACGGTCTTGCAGGCGGGGCATTGCATGTGGGGGAGGCTCCGGAAAATCCAGGGCCACGACGGACATGCTCCGGAATTGGACGCACCTTCGCCGTGGGACGGCGAAGGTCTTGCCCACAGGCCCTTGGGCCTGCCGCTGCGCCGGGACCGGGGTCCGTAATGACGACGCTAGCGTTGGGGGCTACTCCCCTTCGATGCGCGATCCTAGCACGGCACCCCTGACCGCAAGATGGCAGTTGTCATTCCGCAGCGCGCGGGGTGGCCGGGGCCTCGATTTGGGCAGCCACGACCGGCTCCAGCGAGGACAGACCGGCCTTCCGGCCCAGCGCCAGGGCCTCGGCGGCCGGCGTCCCCGAGCGTGCGGCATCCAGCGCCAGCAGCGCGCCGACGCGGTTGCCTGACGCGCAGTGGAGCAGCACGCCGTCGCCGTGCTGCTTGAGCAGGGCGGCCAGCGCGTCGGCATTGGCCGGGGTAATGGCGTCCTTGCCGGCGATCGGCAGGGCGACGTAATCCAGCCCCAGCCGGGCCGCTTCGGCGGCCTCGTCGAAGCCGCGATCCTCGCCGGGCCCGCGCAGGTCGATGATCGTGCGCACGCCCTGCGCCTTGAGCCGGGCCAGGTCCTGCGCGGTCGGCTGGCCGCCGGTGCGCAGGCCGGCGCGCGGCTCGCCGAAGCGCTCCGGGCCATCGAGCAGGTGCTGCTGCCAGAACAGCATCGAGGCGGCGTTGAAGTAGTCGGTGTTGGTCTTCTTGCGGAAGCCGTGGCCCTCGTCGGCGTACTCCAGGTACCACACCGGCTGGCCATTGCCGCGCACGGCCTTCACGATCTGCTCGGCCTCGGTCCACGGCACGCGCGGATCGTTGCGTCCCTGCGCCACGAACAGTGGTGCGCGGATCCGGTCGGCGTGGTTGAGCGGCGCGATCCTGGCGAAGAATTCGGCCATCGCCGGATCGCGTTCGTCGCCGTATTCGGCGCGGCGCAGGTCGCGGCGGTAGTTCTCGGTGTTCTGCAGGAAGGTGCGGAAGTCGGAGATGCCGACCACGTCGATGCCGGCGCGGATGCGATCGCTGTAGTGCATCAGCGCGGCCAGCACCATGTAGCCGCCATAGCTGCCGCCGTAGACGCCTACGCGCGAGGCATCCAGGTCGGGCTGCGTGGCGATCCAGTCCAGCAGCGCGCCGATGTCCTTGACCGAATCCTCGCGCTTGAAGCCGTTGTCGGCCTGCAGGTATTCCTTGCCGTAACCGGAGGAGCCGCGCACGTTCGGCACGAGCACCGCCACGCCCAGGTCGGCGAGCATGAACTGGATGGTCGGATTGAACACCGGCTGCGACTGGCCTTCCGGCCCGCCATGGATGTTGATCAGCACCGGATGCTTGCCCGACGCGGCCGCCTTGGCCGGGCGGTAGTAGAACGCCGGGATCGTGCGCGGCTTGCCGTCGACCTGGTCGAACGTCGGATAACGGATGAGCGTAGGCGCGATGAAGGCCGACGCATCCAGGCCGCCGACTTCGCTGCGGGTCCAGCGCTCGAGTGCCTTGCCGTCCAGGCCGAGCACATACACGTCGCTGGGCGAGGTGGCGCTGTTGAGGTCCAGCGCCAGGCGCTTGCCGTCGGCGGCGAAATCGAAGTTGCCGATCACCCCGACCGGAAGTTCGCGCAGCGCCGGCAAATCGACGGGTTTCAGGTCCGGCAGGCGCAGCACGTGCAGGCGCGAGATGCCGTCCTCGTTGGTGCTGTAGGCCAGGTGGCGGCCGTCGGCGGCGATGCGCACCTCGTCCACGTCCCAGGGGATATGCGCGCTGATCAGCTTCGGCGCGCCCATGCCCGGGCCATGCCAGCGCAGCGTGCGGAACTGCTGCGGCTTGCCGGCGATGTCCTCGTCCGAAATGTAGAACACGCCCTTGCCGTCCGGCGCGTACTGGAATTGCCCCAGCGCGGCCTTGCCGCCATCGACCGGGAACATCGTCAGCTTGCCGCTGGCCAGGTCCAGTTCGCCCGGATAGCTCTCGCTGGCCGAGGCGTAGCGGCTGACCAGCAGGCGCGTGCCGTCGGGCGAGAAGTCGCTGGCGCTCCAGCTGCCGCCTTCGGTCAGCACCGCGCGCGACTGGCCGGTGCGCGTGTCGCGCACCCAGATGTCGCGGTCGGTGCCGTTGCGTGCGGTGCTCGACCAGGCCAGCAGCCCGCCATCGCGGCTGACCACCGCGCCGCTGTTCTGGCTGCGCTTGCCGTCGGTGAGCAGCGTGGTGCTGCGGGTGGCCTCGTCGAACCAGTACAGCTGCGAGAACTCGTCGCCGCCGCGATCGCGGGCGAAGACGAAGCCGTCGCGCCAGGCCTGCGGTGGCGCGGGCAGCAGGCCGGTGACCGGTTCGCGGTAGAACGTCAGTTGCTCGCGCATGCCCAGCGGCGCGCACACGCGATGCGCCTGTGCGGTTTCGGCGAAGCGCGTGCTGACCAGCAGGCAACCCTCGCGCGTCCAGCCGGCGAGGCTGGCGCCACGGGTGTTCTGGTAGCGGTCCAGGCGCTCGACCACGTCGGCCGGCACTTCGGGCACGTTCTCGGTGGTGCGATTGCCGGCGACCTGGCGCTGGACCTGCGCGGTATCTGCGGCGACGGACTGCAGCGGCAGCAGCGCGACGAGGAGGGTGACGATCAGGGGCGGTCGCATCGGTAGCCTGCGGTGGCGGTGTCGCCGGGCAGGGTAAGCCGGTTCAGCCGCGTCCGGCCAGTACCTGCAGCAGCATCCGCATTTCGTACTTGTCGGTTTCGTCCAGGCCCTGCGCGCGCTGCTTCTGCTGCAGCTCGTCGATGCGTTGCTGCAGGGTCTGCTTTTCCAGCTGCACTACCGCGTCGTGCAGTTCGTGCACCCAGCTGGCTTCTTCGCCCGGCATGACCTGAGCGGCGAGCTTGCGCAACGCCTCGGCCTGCTCGTGCTCGGCGAAGTGTTCGAGCAGCGCGCCGGTACTGATCTCCTGGCGTTGCTGCACCACCGCCAGGATCTCCAGCAGCAGCGGCATGCCGGGCAGGCGCAGTTCGGCGAAGCGGTATGGCTGCTCGATCTGCAGGGCCAGCGAGGGCTGCTGCAGCAGCAGCGCGATCGCACTGCGGACCAGGCTGCGCTTCTGGTGCGCAGGTGCGGCTGCGCGCGTCGTCGGGCGCGACGCCTCGGCGGCAGGACGCGACGCGTCCACGCCGGTCTGGCGCTGCAGCTCCTGGCGCATCAGGTCGGCGAATGCGCCGTCGGGCAGCTGCGCCAGCAGAGGGCGCGCACGCTCGGCCAGCCGCGCGCGTCCGTCGAGCGTGCCGCGGTTGATGTCGCGGCCCAGTTCCTCGAAAAAGAACTGCGACAGCGGCGTGGCCTGGGCCAGGCGCGCATCGAATCCCGCCGCACCTTCCTTGCGCACGATGCTGTCCGGGTCCTCGCCGTCGGGCAGGAACAGGAAGAACGCCTGCCGCCCGTCCTTCATCCGCGGCAATGCCGACTCGACCGCACGCCAGCCGGCGCGGCGGCCGGCGGCATCGCCGTCGAAGCAGAAGTACACGTCCGGTGCGTTGCGGAACAGCAGTTCGGCGTGGTCGGCGGTGGTGGCGGTGCCCAGCGTGGCCACCGCCTGGGTGATGCCGTGCTGGAACAGCGCGACCACGTCCATGTAGCCCTCCACCACGATCAGCCGTTCCAGCTTCTGGTTGGCCTGGCGCGCCTGCCACAGGCCGTACAGCTCGCGGCCCTTGTGGAACAGCGCGGTTTCCGGCGAGTTGAGGTATTTGGGGCTGGCGTCCTTGTCCAGCACGCGGCCGCCGAACGCGATCACCCGCCCACGCCGGTCGTGGATCGGGAACATCACCCGGTCGCGGAACTTGTCGTAGACGTGGCCGCGGTCGTTCTTGGACAGCATGCCGGTGCGCTCGAGCAGCTTCAGCCGGCGCTCGTCCGTACCCAGTGCGTCCTTGAGCGTGGAGTAGCCGTCGGCGGCGTAACCGATGGCGAAGCGCGCGCGGTTTTCCGCATCCACGCCGCGGCCGTCCAGGTAGTCGCGCGCGCGCTGGCTGTCGGCCAGCTGGCGCTGGAACAGCTTGGCCGCCGCCTCCAGCGCCGCGTACTGGTCGCGCAGGTCGCTGTCCTGGTTGTTCTGGCGCGTCTCCTTGGGCACCTCGATGCCGGCACGGCGCGCCAGTTCCTCGACCGCATCGAGGAACTCGAGGCGGTCGTAGTTCATCAGGAAGCTGATCGCGGTGCCGTGCGCGCCGCAGCCGAAGCAGTGGTAGAACTGCTTGGTCGGGGAGACGTAGAACGAAGGCGTGCGCTCGTCGTGGAACGGGCACGGCGCGCTGTATTCGCGGCCCTTGCGCTTGATCGGCACGCGCGACCCGACCACCTCGACGATGTCGGTGCGTGCGAGCAGGTCGTCGATGAACGCGTCGGACAGGCGGGCCATCGCAATAGGATGCCACGTGGCCGCGCCGGGACGGTGGACGGATCGCCGATCAGGTCGGCGGCGGCGCCTGTCCGCCGCCCAGCCCCGCCTCGCGCAGCATGCGCCGCGAATGCATGCGCTCGTCGATCACCGCGGTGATCAACGCCCCGGCAAAGAACACCACCGCCGCGTAATAGGTCCACAGCAGCAGCAGGACCAGCGCGCCCATCGAGCCGTAGGCGCTGCCTGGCGCGGCCTGGGCCAGGTACAGGCCGATCAGGTAGCGGCCCAGGGCGAACAGCACCGCGGTGACCGCCCCGCCCACGAAGGCCTGGCGCCAGGCCACGCGCCGGTCGGGCAGGTAGTGGTAGAGGAAGGCGAAGGCGAGCGCATACAGCAGTAGCGTGGTCCCATACCCGATCGCCGGCAGCAGCGAGGGCAGGCGCGCGAACACCACCTGCAGCGCGGTGGTCGCGATCATCGACACGATCAACAGGAAACCCAGCGCCAGCACCACGCCCAGCGAGAACACCCGCTTGCGCAGCCAGGCGCGCAGCCCGCCCAGCTGCTGACCGCCGGTGCGGAAGATCAGATTGAGCGCACCCTGCAGCTGGGCGAAGACCACGGTCGCGCCGATGAACAGCAGGGCGATGCTCCACAGGCCGGCCAGCGAGCCGACATCGGGCTGCGCATCGGCATTGCGGATCACCGTTTCGGCCACCGCGGCGGCATTGGCGCCGGCCAGGTCGTCGATCTGCGCGACCAGCGAGGCTTGCGCCGGCGGATACAGCGAGGCGGTCAGCCACAGCAGCAGCACCAGCAGCGGCGCCAGCGACAGCAGGGTGTAGAACGACAGCGAGGCGGCCTGGGTCATCAGGTCCGCTTCCATGAAGCGCTTGAGCAGCGCCGCCGGCAGGCTCTGTTCGAGCCGGTCCAGATGACGGCGCAGCTTGGCGGGGGACAGTGACTTCATCGCATCGACGGTACCGGGGTGCTGGCGTGGCCAGCGTCGCGCAGATGGCGTGGCAGTCGCGTGAGCGGCCTAGTCGCTGCTGCGCGCGGCCAGTGCATGCAACGCGTCGCCGCTGACCCGCTGCACGGTCCAACCGTCCATCGGCGTGGCACCGAGGCTGCGATAGAAGTCGATCGCCGGCGTGTTCCAGTCCAGCACCGACCATTCGAAACGCCCGTAGCCGCGCTCCAGCGCCAGCCGCGCCAGATGCACCATCAGGCGCCGGCCGATGCCGCGACCGCGCAGGGCCGGCCACACGAACAGGTCTTCCAGGTACAGGCCGGGCTTGCCGAGGAAGGTGGAGAAGGAGACGAAGAACAGGGCGAATCCGGCCGGCGCGCCATCGCATTCGGCGATCACCACCTCGGCGGCCGGGCGTGGGCCGAACAGCGCGGCTTCCATGTCCTCCGCGGTGGCCACGGCTTCGTGTGCCAGGCGCTCGTACTCGGCCAGGCCGGCGATCAGCTCGAGGATCAGCGGGATATCGGCCGGAGCGGCCGGGCGCAGGCGGATCGTGTCGTTCGGCATGGCGGCGGCCGCTGGGGAGTCGGCTGCCATTGTGGCCGTACTCGATGCACCGCTGCTTGATCCGCTTGTTGCGGTGGCACGCGGCGCGCCACCGCGCGGCTCCTGCGTCGCCTACTTCGCGCCGGGCGCCGCCGCGGTGATCCGCCAGATCGCATTGCCGACATCGTCGGCGACCAGCACGCCGCCGCGGGCATCGACCGCCACGCCGACCGGGCGACCGCGCGCATCGCCGTCGTCGCCGACGAAGCCGTCCAGCACCGTCTCCGGCGGGCCGGAAGGACTGGCGCCGGAGAACGGCACGAACACCACTTCGTAGCCGACCTTGGGCTGCCGGTTCCACGAGCCGTGCAGGCCGATGAACGCGCCATTGCGATAGCGCGCCGGCAGCGCATCGCCGCTGTAGAACGCCAGGCCCAGCGGCGCCACGTGCGAGCCCAGCCCGTAGTCGGGCAGCACCGCGCGAGCGACCAGCGAGGGATCCTGCGGCTGCACGCGCGCGTCCACGTGCTGGCCCCAGTAGCTGTACGGCCAGCCGTAGAACGCGCCTTCGGCGACCGAGGTCAGGTAGTCGGGGACCAGATCGTTGCCCAGTTCGTCGCGCTCGTTCACCACCGCCCACAGGCGCTGGTCGAGCGGATGGATCGCCAGCGCGGTCGGATTGCGCAGTCCTGCGGCATACACGCGCCGCGTGCCGGCGGCCGGATCCACTTCCAGCACCGCGGCGCGATCGACTTCTTCGTCCATGCCGTTTTCGGCGATGTTGCTGTTGGAACCCACGCCGACGTAAAGCCTGCGCCCGTCCGGGCTGGCCACCAGCGATTTGGTCCAGTGGTGGTTGCGGCCGGCCGGCAGTCCGACCACGCGCGTGGGCGTGGCGGTGATGTTGGTCGCGCCGGTGGTGTAGGGCACCTTCACCAGCGCGTCGGCGTTGGCGACGTACAGCGTGTCGCCCACCAGCGCCATCCCGAACGGCGAATGCAGGCCGGTCAGGAAGGCGTGGCGCTCCTCTGCAACGCCATCGCCGTCGGCGTCGCGCAGCAGGGTGATGCGGTCGGGGCTGGCCACGCCGGCGCCGGCGCGCTTCTGCACCGCGGCCATCGCCTTGGGCCGTAGTCCGCGGGCGGGCTGTTCGGGTTCGGGCTTGTTGGTTTCGGCGACCAGCACGTCGCCATTGGGCAGGACCAGCACGGTACGTGGATGGTCCAGGCCGCGCGCGAACGGGGTGACCTGGAAGCCTGCCGCGGCGCGGGGCTGGCCATCGTCCGGCCAGCCGACAGCTGGTGCGATTTCGATCACCGGCACCGTGGAGGTCGTGGGGGCCGGCAACACGGGCGAAGGGCCGGTGCCGGTCGGGTAGGCGGGCGCCTGTGCGGCGGAGCCTTCCGGCGGTGCGGAGGTATCGCTGACCGGCGGCCGGTTGCTGCTGATGCAGCCGGCCAGGGTCCAGGCGATCGATGCGGCCAATGCGGCCGCCAGGATGCCGGGCCGGGCCCGGGTCGGGTGTCCTGTCATGTCGACCGCTCCACGTGGGGAGCGGTCATTGCAGCAGCGCGGGCGTGACGGCGCCGTTGGCCAAGTGCATGGCCGCGGGGGCCATCGGCCGGGCGGGGCGCGGGTGCGGCGATCAGCCGGCCAGGCGCTGCTTCACCAGCACCGAGACCAGGCCCATGTCGGCCTGTCCGGCCAGCTGCGGCTTGAGCACGCCCATCAGCTTGCCCATGTCGGCCGGGCCGCTGGCACCGGTCTGGGCGATGGCCGCGTCGATCGCGACCAGGATCGAGGCCTCGTCCAGCTTGGCCGGCAGGTAGCGCTCGATCACCACGATCTCGGCGCGCTCGATCGCGGCCAGGTCCTCGCGCGCGGCGGCCTCGTACTGGGTGACCGAGTCCTTGCGCTGCTTGACCATCTTGTCGAGCACGGCCAGCACCGCGGCATCGTCCAGCTCGATGCGCTCGTCGACTTCACGCTGCTTGATCGCGGCGTTGATCAGCCGGATCACGCCCAGGCTGTCCTTGTCGCCGCTCTTCATGGCGGCCTTCATGTCGTCGGTCAGTCGCAGCTTCAGGCTCATGGGAGCACCTTTTCGGGGAATTTCAGAGGGGCGGGCGGAGGAGGTCGGCAGACGACCGGAAACACAAAAAGCCGGTCACGCATGGCGTGCCGGCTTTCGGGTTGCCTCGTCGGTGGGGCGGCCCATGCGGGCGCCCCAGCAACAAACGCTGGCCTCAGTAGAGGCGCTGGCGCTTGGTGACGTCGCGCGACATCCGGCGCACCTGGCGCTTCACCGCCGCGGCGGCCTTGCGCTTGCGCTCCTGGGTCGGCTTTTCGTAGAACTCGCGCTTGCGGGTTTCGGCCAGGACGCCGGCCTTCTCACAGGTGCGCTTGAAACGGCGCAGCGCGAACTCGAAGGGCTCGTTCTCGCGGACTTTGACGCTGGGCATGGAATCTCCGGGACACAAATAACCGGGTCGCGCCCGGTGAGCCGCGTATGATAGCGGGGTCCCCGGGGGCGGTGCAAGCCGGTCCCGGGAGGCCCCATATTGTACCCGTCCGACCTCCCCCGTTCAGGCCCCCGCCCATGCGCGTCCTTGGCATCGAAACCTCCTGCGACGAGACCGGCGTGGCCGTCTACGACACCGCCCTGGCCGGCGCCGCCGGCCTGCGCGCCCATGCGGTCTACAGCCAGATCGCCCTGCACGCCGAGTACGGCGGGGTCGTCCCCGAGCTGGCCAGCCGCGACCACGTGCGCAAGCTGCTGCCCCTGGTCCGCCAGACCCTGGCCGAGGCCGGGCTGGGCACCGCTGACCTGGACGGGGTGGCCTATACCGCCGGCCCGGGCCTGGTCGGCGCCCTGCTGGTCGGCGCCGGGACCGCACGGGCGCTGGCCTGGGCGCTGGACGTGCCTGCCGTGGGGGTCCACCACATGGAGGGCCACTTGCTGGCCCCGCTGATGGAGGACGACCCCCCGGCCGCCCCGTTCGTGGCCCTGCTGGTCTCCGGCGGGCACACCCAGCTGGTGGCCGTGGATGCGATCGGAAGCTACCGGCTGCTGGGCGAGACCCTGGACGACGCGGCCGGCGAGGCGTTCGACAAGACCGCCAAGCTGATGGGCCTGCCTTATCCGGGTGGCCCGCAGCTGGCCGCGCTGGCCGAACAGGGCACCCCGGGCGCTTACCGCTTCGCCCGGCCGATGACCGACCGGCCCGGGCTGGATTTCAGCTTCAGCGGCCTGAAGACCCAGGTGCTGCTGGCCTGGCAGCAGTCCGACCAGTCGGCGCAGACCCGCGCCGACATCGCCCGCGGTTTCGAGGATGCGGTGGTCGACACGCTGGCGATCAAGTGCCAGCGCGCGCTGGATGCGGCCGGCTGCGACACCCTGGTGGTCGCCGGCGGCGTCGGCGCCAACAAGCGCCTGCGCGCCAGGCTGCAGGCGATGTGCGCGCAGCGCGGCGGGCGGGCCTGCTTCCCGCGGCCGGCGCTGTGCACCGACAACGGCGCGATGATCGCCTTCGCCGGCGCGCTGCGGCTGCAGGCCGGGCAGCACGACGACGCGCAGGTGAAGGTCACCCCGCGCTGGGACATGGCCGCGCTGCCCGCGGTGTCCTGACTTGCAATACCCGGGCGGCGACGCGGCCCGCGCTACCATGCGCGCATGGACAAGGTATTCATCGAAGGCCTCGAGATCGAGGCGCTGATCGGCATCTACGACTGGGAGCGGCGCATCCGCCAGACCCTGCGTTTCGACCTGGAAATGGGCTTCGACAACCGCGTGCCGGCGGCCAGCGACGATATCGCCGACACGCTCAACTACAAGGCGGTGAGCAAGCGCCTGATCGAGTTCGTCGGCCAGTCGGATTTCGGCCTGGTCGAGACGCTGGCCGAGCGCTGTGCGGCGATCGTGCTGGAGGAATTCGGCGTGCGCTGGCTGCGGCTGAAGCTGAGCAAGCCCGGCGCGGTGCGCGGCGCGCATGCGGTGGGCGTGGTGATCGAGCGCTCGCGCGACTGAGCGCTGCGGCGGCCTGGCGCCGCCTCCTGGTTGGCCCCGTCGATCGCGCCGGACCGGCGACTCTGCTTGACGCCCAAGCCGGGCCGGGTGCATGTTGCAGTGCATCACCGGCGTGGGGACGCCGGGCCACCGATAGGCAGGTGCGATGGATTGGGCGAAGTACCGGACCCCGTCGTATGACGAGCTGATCGATTCGGACGGTCGGCCGCGTCCGGCCGCACGCCATCTGGTCGAATACCTGTCCGGGCTGTCGGGCCGTGAACTGGCCGAGCGCCAGTTGGCGGCCGACGTCGCCGCCCGGGTCATGGGCATCACCTTCACCGTCTACAGCGATGGCCGCAACGTCGACCGCACGCTGCCGTTCGACCTGATCCCGCGCATCCTGGACCGCCGCGAGTGGGAGCGCACCGAGGCCGGGCTCAAGCAGCGCATGCGCGCCTTGAACCTGTTCATCGGCGACATCTACGGCGAGCAGAAGATCGTCAGGGACAAGGTGTTCCCGGCGGCGCTGCTCAAGCAGTCGGTCAACTTCCGCGAGCAATGCGTCGGCGTGCGCCCGCCGCTGGACGTATGGGCGCACATCTGCGGCTCGGACCTGGTGCGCGATGGCGATGGCACCCTGTACGCGCTGGAAGACAACCTGCGCATTCCCTCGGGCGTGTCGTACATGCTCGAAAACCGGATGGTCGCCAAGCGCGTGTTCCCGGAGCTGTTCGAAACCAGCGCGATCCTGCCGGTGGACGACTATCCGGCCCAGCTCTACGACACCCTGGCCGCGCTGTCGCCGCGCCCGGGCGACACGCCGACCATCGCGCTGCTCACGCCCGGCGTGTTCAACAGCGCCTACTTCGAGCACGCTTACCTGGCCCAGGCGATGGGCATCGAGCTGGTCGAAGGCGGCGACCTGTTCGTGGCCGACGACGACTGCACCTACATGCGCACCGTATATGGACCGCAGCGGGTGGACGTGATCTACCGGCGCGTGGACGACCTGTTCATCGACCCGGAAGTGTTCGAGCCCGAGTCGCTGCTCGGCGTGCCGGGCCTGATCCGCAGCTGGCGCGCCGGCAAGGTCGCGCTGGCCAACGCGCCTGGCGCCGGCGTGGCCGACGACAAGGTCGTGTTCGCCTACGTGCCCAAGATGATCCGCTACTACCTGGACGAGGATCCGATCCTGCCCAACGTGCCCAGCTATCTGTGCCACAACGCCAAGGATCGCAAGTACGTGCTGGAAAACCTGGACAAGCTGGTGGTCAAGCCGGCCAACGAATCCGGCGGCTACGGCATGCTCATCGGGCCGCGCGCCAGCCGCAAGCAACGCGAGAAATTTCGCGCGCTGATCGAGGCCGATCCGCGCAACTACATGGCCCAGCCCACGCTGGCGTTGTCGACCGCGCCGATCGTCACGCCCGAGGGACCTTCGGCGCGGCACATCGACCTGCGGCCCTTCATCCTTTCTCGCGAAGACACCTACGTCACCACCGGCGGCCTGACCCGGGTGGCGATGACCGAAGGTTCGCTGGTGGTCAATTCATCGCAGGGCGGAGGCGCCAAGGACACCTGGGTGGTCGACCTGGAGGAGGAGCCCTGATGCTCGCGCGCGTGGCCGACCAGCTGTACTGGTTCAGCCGCTACCTGCGCCGCGCGGAGAACACCGCGCGCCTGGTCGGCGTGGGCAGCCTGCTGCAATTGGACCTGCCGCGCTCGGTGCGCTTCACCTGGCGGCCGATGATCGCCACGGTCGGCGCAGAGGAACTGTTCCTGGGCGTGCATCCGGAGCACGACGACACCGGCGTGCTCGAGTTCCTGCTGCTGGATGCGCGTAATCCGTCGTCGCTGCGTACCTCGGTTGAATCGGCGCGCGAGATCCTGCGCGGCATCCGCGACGCGCTGCCGCAGGAAGTGTGGGAGGCGGTCAACGACCTGCACCTGTACATCGACTCCGACGGCGAGCGCGTGTTGACCCGCCGCTACCGGGTGGACTTCATCAACCGCATCACCGACGGCTGCCTCAAGGTCTCCGGCCTGCTGGCGGCCAACGTCAGCCGCGATATCGGCTTCCACTTCATGCGGCTGGGCACGGCGATCGAGCAGGCCGACATGACCAGCCGGATCATCGATGCCGGCGCCTCGGGCCTGGTCACCCCGCGCAACGAGGACGACCGCGAGGCTTACCAGAACATGCAGTGGATGGCAGTGCTGCGCGCGCTGGCCGCCTACCAGATGTACCGCCGGCACGTGCGCCAGCGGGTCTCCGGCGCGCATGCGCTGCGCTTCCTGCTGCACAACGCCGAGTTCCCGCGCAGCGTGCAGTTCTGCCTGACCCGCGTGCAGCGGATCCTGCCGGCGATGCCGCCGCGTCCGCAGGTGGAGCGGGCGCTCACGCGCGCCAGCGGCCTGGTGCGCCAGGCCGATCCGGCGTTGCTGGCGGCAGGCGACCCGGCCCGGTTCATGGACGAGGCGCAGATATACCTGGGCCAGCTGCACCAGGCGATCGCTGAAGGCTACTTCATGGGCTGAACCCCTGCCTTCGTCAGCGCATCGCAAGAGCGCCCGGAGACAGGCAGCGTTGTAGAATCCCGTCGCACAGGACACACGGCCCGGACATGACTTATTGCGTCGGCATCGAAGTGGACGGAGGCCTGGCCTTCGCCGCGGACACGCGCACCAACGCCTCGCTCGACGACGTGCGCGTCCATCGCAAGCTGCACGTGTTCGAGTATCCGGGCGAGCGCGTGTTCGTGGTGATGAGCTCGGGCAACCTGGCCACGACCCAGCTGGCGATCTCGCGCCTGCGCCGCGATGCCGAGGATCCGACCGCCGTGCGCAGCCTGCGTACCTTCCGGCACCTGTTCGAGGTGGCCGAATACGTGGGCGAGGTGCTGGTGGCCAGCCAGGTGCATGCGGCCGAAAGCGGCCAGCACAGCGGCGTCAGCACCCAGGCCACGCTGATCCTGGGCGGGCAGGTCGATGGCGAGCGTCCGGGCCTGTACCTGGTGTATCCGCTGGGCAACTGCATTGCCGCTTCGCCGGAAACGCCCTATCTGCAGATCGGCGAATCCAAGTACGGCAAGCCGATCCTGGACCGCATCATCCGCGCGGAAACCGACCTGGAGGACGCCGCGCGCTGCGCGCTGGTGTCGCTGGATTCGACCATCCGCTCCAACCTGTCGGTAGGCCTGCCGATCGACCTGGCCCTGATCCGCGCCGGCGACCTGCGCGTGAGCCAGCAGATGCGCCTGGAAGGCGACACACCGCTGTACGCGGAGATCCACGAGAACTGGTCGCGCAAGCTGGAGAACGCGGTGCGCACGTTGCCGCGGTTCCCGTGGGAGCCGTCGCTGCAGGCGACAGACGATGGCGTCGTATTGCCGCCGCTGCCGCCGCGCCGATCGCCATCGCGACCGGATCCCGGCGACCAGTCGGCCCAGCAGTAAGCGATCGGCCATGCATCCCGATACCGAAACCGTCCGCGCGCCGGACGATGCCGTCGACGTGCTGCTCAGCCTGGGCAGCAACATCGAGCCGCAGCGCCATCTACGTTTGGCGCTGGATGAGTTGCGCGGCGCGTTCGGCGAAGTCGTGATATCGCCGGCGTACCGTACGGCCGCGGTGGGCTTCGACGGCGCACCGTTCGTCAACGCCGCCGCAGTGATCCGCACCACGCAGCCGTTGCAGGCGCTGGAAGACTGGCTGCACGCGCTGGAGGACCGGCACGGTCGCGACCGCAGCGGGCCGCGCCTGTCCGACCGGACCCTGGACGTGGACGTGGTCTTCTACGGCCAGCAGGTGCTGCGCGAAGGCGAGCGCGTGCGGGTGCCGCGACCGGAGTTGAAGTACGCCTTCGTGCTCAAGCCGCTGGTCGACATCGCGCCCGGTTTTGCCGATCCGCTCGGCGGTCGCACGCTGGCCGAGCTGTGGCGCGCGCATCCGCAGTATGGCGAGGTATTCGAGGTCGTACCGCTATAAGCGGCGATTGTGCTGGCGCGATCAGCGTTCGCGCCCGCCGTCCACGTGCAGCACCTGGCCGGTGACGTAACCGGCGTCCGCGGACAGCAGCCACGCGACCGCGGCGGCGATGTCCTCCGGCGCGCCCGCGCGGCCGAGCGCGGTGGCCGCGAGGATGGCCTGCTGCGCCTGCTCCGGCTGGCCTTGCTCCGGCCACAGGATCGCCCCGGGCGCGACCGCATTGACCCGCACCTGTGGAGCAAGCTCCAGCGCCAGTGCGCGGGTCAGTGAAACCAGCGCCGCCTTGGCCGCCGAATAGGGTGCGTGGGCGAACAAAGGCCGGTGCGCGTAAACGTCGGCGAGGTTGACGATCGCGCCATGCGCCGCGCGCAAGTGCGGCGCAGCGGCCTGGGCCAGGAAGAACGGCGCACGTGCATTGACCGCGAACAGGTCGTCCCACTGCTGCGCGGTGACCGATCCCAGCGGCGTGCGATGGAAGTTGGACGCGTTGTTCACCAGCGCATCGAGCCGGCCGAAGCGGCCGACGGTGGCCGCGACCAGCTCGGGCAAGCGGTCGAACTGGCCCAGGTCCGCGCGCAGCACCAGCACGCTGCCGGCGCGCTCGCGTTCCAGCTCCGCGGCCAGCGCTTCCATCTCCGCACCCGAGTGCAGGTGATGCAGTGCCAGGTCGTGGCCACCGGCGTGCAGGCGGCGCGCGATCGATGCGCCGATCCGGCGGGCGGCACCGGTGACCAGGGCGACGGGACGGTGCTGGGTCATGCGTGGCCTCGCTCGGCTATGCTGGTCATTGTCTCCGCGAACGCACCCTTGTTGCACCTGCCCATGCAAGCCGACCTCCCGCTTCCCGATCCGCTGGCCCTGGAGCACAGCGATGTGCTGGCCGCGCACCTGCGAGCGGAAATCGCCGCCTCCGGCGGTGCGATCCCGTTCTCGCGCTTCATGGAGCTGTGCCTGTACGCGCCCGGGCTGGGCTATTACAGCGCCGGCAGCACCAAGTTCGGCGCCGCTGGCGACTTCGTCACCGCGCCCGAGCAGGGCCGGCTTTTCGCAGCCACCGTCGCCGGCGTGCTGGCCACCGCGCTGCAGGCGCTGGGTCCGCAGGCGCGGGTGCTGGAGTTGGGCGGGGGCAGCGGTGCCTTCGCCGAGGTCACGCTCAAGCGCCTGCTGCAGCTGGACGCGCTGCCCGACCGCTACGCGATCCTGGAACCGAGCGCGGACCTGCGCGAGCGCCAGCGCGAGCATCTGGCCCGCACCCTGACCCCGCCGGTGTTCGACCTGGTGGAATGGCTGGATCGGCCGTTCGAGGACGACTGGGACGGCGTGCTGTTCGCCAACGAGGTGATCGACGCACTGCCGACGCCGCGCTTCACCCTGCGCGACGGCGAGGTGTTCGAGGAGCACGTGGCGCTCGATGGCGAAGGGCGCTTCGTGCGCACCGATCGCCCGGCCGATGCGCTGCTCGCCGCGGCGGTGCGCCATGTCGAGCACGGGATCGGCACGCCGTTCGCCGATGGTTACCGTTCCGAGCTTCTGCCGCAGTTGCCGTACTGGTTGCAGGCGGTGGCCGGCGGCCTGCGCTCGGGCGCGATGCTGTTCATCGACTACGGTTATCCGCGCGTCGAGTACTACCTGCCCGATCGCGACGACGGCACGCTGCGCGCGTTCTACCGCCAGCACATGCACGCCGACGTGCTGCGCTGGCCCGGCCTGCAGGACCTTACCGCGTCGGTGGATTTCACCGCGTTGGCCGAGGCCGGCACCGGCGCCGGCTTCGACCTGGCCGGCTACTGCAGCCAGGCCAGCTTCCTGCTCGGCAACGGCGTCGACCGCCTGCTGAGCGAAGCCGAAGCACGCACCGACGAAGCAGGTGCGATGCGCCTGCGCCAGGAGCTCAAGCGACTGACATTGCCGGCGCAGATGGGCGAGCGCTTCCAGGCGATGGCCTTCGCGCGCGATATCGACCTGGGCGCGGCGTTCCTGCTCGGCGACCTGAGCTGGCGCCTGTGAGTGCGACCAAGCCGTTCCACAGGCCGTGGCTGTGGCTGGGCCTGTGGTGGCTGGCGGTGCTGGTGGTGATCGTGTTCAGCCTGACCCCGCCGCCGCCGATCGAGCTGCCGCGCAATGGCGACAAGGTCGAGCACCTGCTCGCCTATGCGGTGCTGGCCGCAGCGGCAGTCCAGGTCTTCCGTCGTGGCCGACCGCTGTGGATCGCAGGCATCGGACTGGTGATGATGGGCATCGCGCTGGAGTTCGCGCAGGGCGCGCTCACCACCACGCGCATGGCCGATCCGTTCGATGCGCTGGCCAACGCTCTGGGCGTCGCGCTCGGTCTGTCGACCGCATTCATGCCGTGGCGCGATGCGCTGCTTCGAAGCGGAGGCTGGCGTGATTGAGCCAGCGCAGCGTCCGGCAATCCAGCAGGATGCAGTTCGATGAGCACGATGCCACCACCGGCCGAACTCTATTCGCGTGCCATTGCCGCCTACCGCCAGGGCAACCTGCCGCACGCGTTGGCCTGGCTGCAGCAACTGCTGCGGCAGGCGCCCGCGCACGCCGACGGCTGGAACCTGGCCGGGGTGATCCACAGCACGCGGCAGGAACCGGTGCAGGCGGCGGCGTGCTATCGGCGTGCCGTCGCTGCCGGCGCCGGTGCCGGCACCTGGATGAACCTGGGCCTGGCCGAACAGCGACGCCTTGACTACGACGCGGCCGAAGCTGCTTATCGGACAGCGTTGCGCCTTGATCCGACGCTGGTCATGGCCTGGCAGAAACTGGGCGCCCTGCTCGATGAGCGGGAACGCCGCGAGGAAGCGCTGGCCTGCTATCGGCAGGCATTGCAGCTGGACCCGCGCGACCTGCGTTGCCTGGGCGATGCATTGCTGCTGCGGCGTTACCTGGCCGACTGGGATCCGCAGGCCGGTCCGCAACCCGCACAATTGCTCGCAGCCTGCGCGACTGCCACGCGCAGCGATCTTGCCCCGCTGCTGTTGCTCGCCTTGCCTGAAGCCGACGCCCGGGCGCAACAGGTCGCCGCGTCACTGTTCGCCGCCTCGCAATGGGGCGCGCTGCTGGCGCAGCCGCCGCTTGCGGCTGCACCGACGCCGTTGCAGGGACGGCGCTTGCGTATCGGCTACCTGTCATCGGACTTCCGCGCGCATGCGGTGTCGTTCCTGGCACTGGATGCGATCGCCGCACACGACCGGAACCGCTGCGATGTCGTGCTCTACGCGCACGGTGCGCCAACGACCGACGAGTGGCGGCAGAAGGCGAAGGCGGCCGCGGACCGCTTCGTCGAGCTGGAGGCGGACGACGGCACCGCGGCACAACGGATCGCCAATGATCGCCTGGACATTCTGGTCGACCTCAACGGCTATACCGCGCAGGCGCGCATGGGCATCGTTGCGAGGCGTCCTGCGCCGGTGATCGCCTCCTGGCTGGGGTACATCGGCACATTGGGAGATGCGCGACTGGTCGACTATGTCATCGGCGATTCGGTCGCCACGCCAACGTCGCTTTCGCCTTGCTTCAGCGAATCCCTGGCCAGGCTGCCGCATTGCTTCCAACCCAACGGCGCACCGTTGCATGTAGCGGCCGCCGATCGCGCGCGCGAAGGTCTGCCCGCCGACGCGGTTGTCTTCTGCAGCTTCAACCAGGCTTACAAACTGCACCCGGCACTATGGGACGACTGGTGCGCGATCCTGGCCCGCGTGCCGGGAAGCGTGCTGTGGCTGGCGCCGCCGCGCGATGACATCGCACGCGTGAACCTGCGCCGCGAGGCCGAAGCGCGCGGTGTATCGGCCGATAGCATCGTGTTCGCGCCGCAGTTGCCGCGCGAGCAGCACCTGGCCCGGCTCGCCCTGGCCGACCTGGCGCTGGATACCTGGCCCTACAACTCCGGCACGACCGCCAGCGACGCGCTGCGGATGGGCGTTCCGTTGCTGACCTTCCCGGGCACGACTTTCGCCGGACGCATGGCGACCAGCCTGCTCACCGCACTGGGCCTGGCCGAATGCATCGCCGCGGATCGGACCTCGTTGATCGACGAGGCGGTTCGCCTGGGCAATGACGCCAACGGTCGAGCGCAACTGCGCGCACGCGTGCAGGCACTACTACCCGGTGCCCGCCTGTTCGATCCACAGGCAATGGCCGGCGACCTGGAGCGATTGTTCCTGGCGATGCATGCCAATGCGCTGGCCGGTCGGCACAAGGCGATCGAGCCGATCCATTGAGCAGAACGCGCATGGCAGGTCGCCCGCCATGCGCGTCGCTTTACCGCCGATCGCTCAGTGCAGCTGCAACGTGGCGCGGTCCAGCACCCACATCGTCGGCCGGGTGTCGCCGGTGAAGCGCAGGCACAGGTCGCGTTTGCCGGTCAGGCCCTTGGGCAGTTGCGCAACCACCTCGATGAAGCCGTCCGCACCCGGCTTGGCCGGCAACGGCACGCTGGCGATGCGTTCGCCACCGCAGCCGTCGGCGTGGATGTCCAGTTCGCCGTACGTCGAGCGCGCCGGCTCGAAGCGGCGCGCCGGCTCGTCGTGGGCGAGCTGGAAGTAGTACGGGATGTTGCCCGCGCGCACCTTCACCGAGGCCACGCCGTCCAGGTCCGCGCCATTCCACTGCCAGCACGGATAGAAGATCGTGGTGTTGAAGATCGCGCGCTCGCCGTCGGCCGGGCCGTCGTCTTCCAGGCGCAGCAACAGGCGGCCGGCATCGGGACAGGTGGCCAGCTGCTCGTCGGTGCGGCTCAGCAGCGAGGCGGCGTCATACGCATACGTGCGCGAGGCGGCCAGCGCCTTGCCGTCAGCGAACGCGGCTGCACGCAGCTGCGCCGGCAAGGTCACCGGCAACGGTGCGGTGTACAGCGTCGAGGTGGCGGTCGGTTCGCTGCCGTCGGTGGTGTAGCGCACCTCGTAGTCGAGCGGATTGGCCAGCGTCACCGTCGCCGTGCCGGCCTTGCGGTCGTCTTCGGCCAGCGCATCGACCTGGAACGGCGTCTGCGCGTAGCCCACGCCCCAGCGGCGGTAACGCTCCAGCTGCGCGGGCAGGCGCCGCACGAAGTCGGCGTAGTCCTTGCGATCCTGCGGCGTCCAGCCGGTCTCGGCCACCGCGGCCAGGCGCGGGAATACGTTGTGCTGCAGCCGCTCGAAGGTACGGGTGTGCTCGGTCCACATGTTCGCCTGCAGGCCGAGGATGTGCTTGCGCTGGCTTTCCTCCAGCTCCTTGGGCACCGGCTCGAAGTCATAGACCTGCTTCATCGGGATCGTCGCCGGTCGGCCGGGCGGCTCGTTCGGCGAGGAGGTCTGCAGGTAATCCAGGTACAGGTCGCTGGAGGGCGACATCACCACGTCATGTCCTTCGCGCGCGGCCTTGAGCCCGCCTTCGGTGCCGCGCCAGGACATCACCGTTGCCTCGGCCGGCATCGGGCCTTCGAGGATCTCGTCCCAGCCGATCAGGCGCTTGCCGTGCGCGGCCAGGTACTTCTCCAGGCGCGCGACCAGGTGGCTTTGCATCTCCATCTCGGTTTTGGCGCCGATCTGGCGCATGTGCTCCTGCACGCGCGGCGAGGCGACCCACTGGTCCTTGACCGCCTCGTCGCCGCCGATGTGGAAATAGGTGCCGGGGAAAAGCGGGATCAGTTCGTCGATCACGTTCTCCAGGAACCGGTAGGTGCTGTCTTCGGTATTGAACAGGTTGGGGAACACGCCCCATTCGCTGGACGGCACCAGCTTCCGGTCGGTGGAGCCCAGCTCCGGATACGCGGCGATCGCCGCGGTCGCGTGGCCGGGCTGGTTGAGTTCCGGCACGACGGTGATGTGCCGCGCCGCCGCGTAGGCGACGATCTCGCGGACCTGGTCCTGAGTGTAGAAGCCACAGTACTGGCGCGGCTTGCCGGTGGACGGCTCGATGCCGCCATCGCCGGCCGGAATGCGGCAGCCGCCGATTTCGGTCAGCTTCGGATACTGCTTGATCTCCACGCGCCAGCCCTGGTCATCGGTCAGGTGCCAATGCAGCGTGTTGAGCTTGTGCAGCGCCATCGCATCGATGACCTGCTTGACCTGGTCCACCGTCCAGAAATGGCGCGCCGGATCCATCATGAAACCGCGCCAGCTGAAGCGCGGCGCATCCTCGATGCGCACTGTCGGCAACGTGATCGCGCCGGCATTATCGGCGGTGGCCAGCTGCAGCAGGGTCATGGCGCCATAGAACAGGCCGGCGGAGTCGCCGGCGCTGACGGTCACGCCGTCGGGCGTCACCTCCAGCAGATAGGATTCCGCGCCGGCTCCGGCACGTGCCGGATCGATCGCGAAACGGATCGCGCCTTTCGCGTCGGCGCCTTCGACCAACTTCGGTTCCACTGCCAGGCCCTTGGCCAGCAACGCGGCGAACTGGCCGGCGACCGTGCGCGCCGCATCGTCCTGCGCCAGCAAGGGCGTATCGGCCGACAACGCAAAGCGGCCTTCGCCGGGCACGACGCTGGCCGGCAGCGGGATCAGCGACAGCGCGGGCGCCGGTGTGGCCTGCGTCGCCGGAGCGGCCTGCGATGCGGCGGTGGTGTCCTGCTGGCCGGAACAGGCGGCCAGCGCGATGGCGATGCCCGCAGCGCACAGCAGGCGCGCGGGACGGGAAAGGCTGGGTCGGTTCATCGTCACTCCCTCATGGTGCGGTGATACGGTGGTGCGTTGCCGCAGCGTACTTCGCAAATGGAACGGGCCTGGATTTCTCCAGGCCCGCCCCGTTACGGACAGCCTGCGCTGCCGTCATGTTGCCCCAATCAGAACTGCGCGCGCAGCGAGAGCATCAGGCGGCGGCCGGTGCGGTAATCGCCACGGACCAGCTTGTCGGTGTTCTCGATGCCGTCGACTTCCGCATACGTGTAGTAGTTGGAATCGAGCAGGTTCATGCCGTCCAGGGTCACGCTCAGGAAATCGTTGACCCGGAAACCGACGCTGGCGTCCAGCGAAGCGTAGTCATCGGTCACCAGGTAGTTGCCGCGGTCGACCTGGGTGTAGTACTTCGAACGCCAGGCATAGGTCACCCGCGCGCTCCACCGATCGTTCTCGTAGAACGGGCTGACGTTGATCTGGTTCTTGGAGCTGTACGGCAGCGGATCGCCGTTGTCGGCCTCGCCATTGGCGTAGGTGTAGTTGGCCAGCAGGCCCAGGCCGTTCTCGAACGTCTGCTGGAACGCCGCCGAGAAGCCCTCGATCGACGCGGTACCGGCATTCTGGGGACGGGAGATGGTGAACACCGTTTCGGTGTTGGTCGACTGGTTGAAATGCGTCTCCGGCGCGGTCGTCTGCAGGATGTAATTGTCAACGTCGCGGTAGAACAGCGAGCCGGACAGGATCGAGTTCTCTGCGAAGTACCACTCGGCCGAGAAGTCCAGGTTTGTGGACTCGTACGGATCCAGGTCCGGATTGCCGCCGCCGCCGGTCAAGGTCTGCGGGCCCAGCCACAGGTAGGTGGACATGTCGCCGTAGTTCGGGCGGGCGATGACCTTGGCCAGAGAGCCGCGCAGCACCACGTCCTCGCCCAGGTCGTAGGCGACGTTGAGGTTGGGCAGGAAGTTGTTGTACTTCTTCTTGACGCTGACCAGTTCGTACGCGGTCGGGGCGCACGCAGCGCCGGTGGTGCACTGGTAGCCGATGCTGTTGGATTCGGTCTGCACGTAGCGGAAGCCGACGTTGCCGCGGAAGCCGTTCCAGCTGTAATCGGCCTGCACGTAGGCGGCGTCGATGTCTTCGGTGACCGTCCAGGTGTTCTCCACGAAGGACGAGTCGTTGAAGGTACTCGGGACCGGCATGGTCTGCCACGGGGCCAGCCAATCGCCGCTGAGGATCCAGTCGGCCAGCTGCCAGGCATCGATGGTGAAGCGGTCGCCCAGGTCGCCGACACCGCTGAAGCCCTTCAGATAGTTGTCCGGCAGCGGGTGCGGGCTGAACTGGTCGGCGGTGGCGTTGCCGTAGCCGGCCACCGCGGCCAGTGCGACGCCGCTCATGGTCTGGCCGGTCTCGTGCTCGCGCATCTTGGCGCCGAAGCGCACCTGGTAGATCGGCGAATCGAACTGGATGCCGAAGTCGACCTGGCCGTACTTCTCCTCGTCGCGGGTCGGCTTGGTGACGATGTTGCCGCCCCAGCCGGTGTTCCAGGTGGCCGCGCTGCTCGGGTCCGACCCCCAGCCGCCGTCGATCTGGAACGCGCTGGGATCCAGGAACGGATTGGCGCCGCTGAAGGTGAGGCTGCGATCGCTGCTGATGTCGTAGCTGTAATCGGACCAGTTGAGGAACTCGCCGTAAACCTGGCGACCGGTACCGCCGGTGGCCTTGGACGAACCGGCGTGAGCCGAGGCGAACCAGCGCTCGTCGTTCCAGGTCGCCTTCAGGTCGTAGGAGTCCGTGTCGACGGTGGCCTGGCGGTTGATCAGGTCGTAGACGACCAGCGCGTTGTCGAAGGTGGCCTTGGTGATCACACCGCCATCGACGGTCAGGTCGGTCATCTTCATCAACCCGTTCCAGGCATTGCCCTGGAAGGAGAACATCGAGTGGCTGCGGTTGTCGAAACCGGCCTTGACGTCGAGCGCGTTGAACTCGATGTCCAACTGCTCGACCGGCTTGAACTGCAGTGCCACGGAGATCGTGTCGCGCTCGCGTTCCTGCTCGAAGTAGTGGGCGCTGATCGAGTTCGGGCCAACCGCATCCTGGTTGGCGAGCAGCGTGGTGGCGCAGGCGCCGACGCAGGTGGCCGGCTTGGTCGGCTGGCTGCCATCCGGGTTCGGTGCCACCGACCAGTCGGTGGGCAGGTTGTAGATCGAGCCGCCGCCGCCCTGGCCGTAGGCGTAGTCGCGACCGGTCACGGTGCCGTAGGACTCGATGCCGTCGCGGCGGATGCTTTCGTTGGCGCGTTGGCCGGACACGATCACACCGAAGTTCTCGGCCTTGTTCTTCCAGCCGAGCATGAGTGCGACCTGCGGTTCACCGGTGCCGATGCGGTCGTTGTACAGGTAGCCGACCTGGCCCGAGACCAGGGTGCGGTCCTCCAGGTCCAGCGGCTTGCGGGTGCTGACGATCACCGTGCCGCCGATCGAGCCTTCATCGATATAGGCTTCCGGCGACTTGTAGACCTCGACCTTGCCGACGATCTGCGGTGCCAGCAGCGAGTAGTTGAACGTGCGGCCAGGCTGGTCGGAGATGTACCAGTCCGCCGAGGCGACGGTCTGGCCATTGAGCAGGGTGCGGTTGAGCGCCGGGTCGGTGCCCAGGATCGAGACCTTCTCGCCCTGGCCGAACGACTGGTCGATGGTCACACCGGGGATGATGCGGATCGCCTCGGCCACGTTGGTGGCGGGGAACTTGCCCACGTCCTCGGCGGTGACCACGTCGACGATCGCGTCGGCATTGCGCTTGGTTTCCAGGGCGCGCTGCAGGCTGCCACGGATACCAATGACGGTGACGCCGTCCAGCTCGGTGGCTTCGGCCTGCGGCTGCTGCGTGGCCGGCGCCGCTTCCTGCGCATGGACCTGTGCGGCCATGACCAGGCAGGTGACGATGGTGGCGGAAAGTACGGACTTGCGGTGTTTCATGATGTCTCTCCCATCATTGTTTTGAGTGTCACCGGAGACCTGCCTCCGGCGATGACTGCTGCATGTGCCACGGC